>Ga0181520_10004819_pt1 | contig 22164 bp, 24 predicted proteins | sample PEATcosm2014_Bin_29_FD_132451 | JGI IMG/M metagenome (GOLD analysis project Ga0181520, IMG submission 132451) | Peatland microbial communities from MTU Mesocosm Facility, Houghton, MI, USA - PEATcosm2014_Bin02_30_metaG | ecosystem: Environmental > Terrestrial > Soil > Wetlands > Peat | place...
CGTTAGTACTCCATTACACATACACAAAGAAACCACAACGATAGCTTTGTTATACCGGATTACACCCCAAAGCGCAACTCTACCTATTTTGCCAGAATTACGCAGAGTGCGCGCTAGCCCTGCTATTCGAGTACGTTTCTCCCCAGCACAAGAACATGAACGACCCTTGGAAATCCGTTTCGATCGATGTCCCCTTCACCGTGCCGTTCGTACAGCGACTGCGGTTCACGGGCGACGTCTTGGGAGTCGACCGAAACGTACTCGCAGAACTGCTGGAACCGTCGGAGGGCCAGGTCGCGCGCGTGCAGTTCTGGTTGGACGCCAACGTCGCTGCAGCCGATCCGGAACTGCCGGGCAAGGTCCACGGCTTTGCCGAGGAGTTCGCACACCGGCTAGTCCTCACGGGACCGCCGCAGATCGTCCCCGGCGGCGAAGCAGTGAAGAACGACATTCACGCCATCCAACCGATGCTCTCGGAGTTTCATGCCGCCCGGCTGGATCGACGCAGCTACGTCGTGGTCATCGGCGGTGGCGCGGTCCTGGACGCCGTGGGATTTGCGGCCGCGATCGCGCATCGCGGCCTGCGGTTGGTGCGATTGCCCACGACCACGCTGGCCCAGGCGGACTCCGGAGTCGGCGTGAAGAACAGCGTCAACCTGTTCCATACGAAGAACTGGCTGGGGGCCTTCGCCGTGCCGTGGGCGGTGATCAACGACGCCCACTTGCTGGGAACCTTGTCCGACCGCGATTTTCTGGCCGGGTTCGCCGAGGCGGTTAAGGTTGCCTTGCTGAAGGACGGCCGGTTGTTTGACGAGCTCTGCGGGCAGGCGCCCCGCATCCGCGGCCGCGACATGTCGGTCTGCTTGCCCATCATTCGCCGCTCGGCGGAGTTGCACCTGGAGCACATTGCGCAGGGCGGCGATCCGTTTGAGATGCTGCAAGCGCGTCCGTTGGATTTCGGCCACTGGTCTGCGCACAAGCTGGAGGCCATGACCGGCTTTACATTGCGGCACGGCGAAGCGGTGGCGATTGGCATTGCCATCGACACGGCCTATGCTTCCCTGGCCCTGGGCCTGGATCCGAGGGTCGCAGATTGCGTGGTGGATTGTCTCACCCAGTTGGGATTCGCTTTGGACCATCCGCAGCTCGGCGATCTGCCGCAGTTGCTCGTCGGCCTGGAGGATTTTCGTCAACATCTGGGTGGGCAGCTTACGCTAACCATGCTGCGGGGGATTGGCCAATCGATGGAAGTGCATGAGATCGATCGCGACCTCATGGGCCGGGCGGTGGTACAGGTCCGGCAATATGTACGGTCCGCTCGGCGCTCTCGACCGGTATGCTCAACGCAGCCGCAATTATGCCGGGGCTAACTGGCGAATCGCGGCGCCCGTATCTGAATGACTTTGCGTGATTCCCGGAGGCAGGCGCCAGCGCCTGGGCACGTATCTCGGCCGTCAACGGCTGGCGCGCGGCCTCAGCCTCCTTCCGCATCCGCTCGATCATCTCCTCGTTCCTCTTCTGGGCCGCAGCGATCGATGCTTTGACCTCTTCCGCCTGCTTGCGCGTTTGTTTCTTCCACTGGGCATATTCCTCTTCGCTGCGGAGGCGATAGGTCAGCCTGATGGGGATAAGAGAAACAGAACCGAGCAAACCACGGCCGGAACCATCGCAGGGCAACGCACTTTAGCACCTCCAAGGAATGGAAATAGAAGCGGGCACAGGTCGGACGCCAGAAGCCCCTACTCAAGGACTGGCTTCGATTTTCGCCAGTTCGAATCCCCTGTCAACTAATCTCGGGCGCCATGGTGGGCGAGGTGAGAAACGCAAAACGCCCGACGGCCGGAATCTCGGCGTCGGGACTTAACTGGATGGTCGCGTCAAAACGCAAAAAACTAGAAAACCTCCCCGGGTAGGACTCGAACCTACGACCCAGCGGTTAACAGGCGATACATTCATGCCCGCCGAAAAGCTCATAAGTCTCGTGGACACAAGCATTTTAGGCGGATCACGCAGATTTTCAAGCCGTCTCATTCCGTCTCAAAAAGTCGCATACTGTCGTAGTACCGGGGGCCGAGAATAGTACCCGGTAGTACCCGGTAGTACTCGCGGCCAGGTATTTTCTGCTGCCGCGGCCATCGACATCCCACCCCACGGTGCTATAATCCCATCGGCCGCGAAGTGCGGGACCCCGCCATTGTCCCGAAGGCCCTTGGGACCCCGCTGTCCCATTCCGTTGCTTACCTTCGCGGCCGTTTTCGTGCGCGTTGAGATCCCAGCGGCAGCCTCAAGGGGCTTTTGCGGTGGCGAGCTACTTACAATGCGATAACGTGACGTTCATGCATCACGTGTTGCGACGATTGATGCCGCAGGACTAGGCTGATCGGACACTGCCGCTTTCGTCTTCGTTTCGTTGCCGCCGTGGCGATTGCCGTGCCCATGCCAGCCTCCGCTTACGGATGACGGGATGACGGTGCCGAAGAACGCGGCAATGATAGCCGTCAGGCCGCCGATGCAGACGGCCAGCACCGTAAGCCACAACTGCATCTGCGGCGTCAGATCGTGTCCCAGCCCGAGCACGTCTGCCGGGACGCCGATTGCAATTGCCGCGCCGGCGATCACCGCGGCGATGGGCAACGCGCGTCCCTGTCCGAACTCTACCTGCGGTTCTTTATTCGTTTCCATGATCTTCTTCCTTTCCGGCCCCGGCGGAATGCCGCGGGCCACTTAATGCCTTGCGAAGGGCCGCCAGCGCGTACCGACAGCGACTAGCGGCCGTATTCGACGAAATAGACAAGTTTCGACTGATTTGTGCCAAGGATAAACCGAGGTAATACCGCATCCGTATGACCACCTGCTGCGCTGTCGGAAGCTCGGCGATGGCCCTTTCCAACTCCAGCGGATCGAGCGGTTCAGCCGCGCGCGGCGCTGGGCCGGGCACGTCGCCCGCCGCTTCCAGCGGAGCCGTCCGCTGCCGGCGCATGCGGCGCTTGATGGCATTGAGCGTGACCGCGCGAAAAGCATAAGCGGGCGGGTCCCGCGGCTGGCGTCCCCGCCAGTGACGCCAAAGAGCCGTGAGCGTATCCTGCACCACGTCTTCGGCCTCCGCAGAATCCACGGCGATCCGCAGCGCCACGCGGACAAGCCCGGCCCGGTACTCCTGCACAAACGCCGCAAAACTCGCCGCATCACTTGTCGCCGGATCACCAGCCATGGTTCAATTTACGCCTCCTATAAGAATGATCCGGAAGGTGGGGCGATCCGTCTACTGAATCGAGAGAGAATATTGGCTGGCACGCACGCCACGCCCCACGGCCCAGCCCCGGCAGCTTCCTTCCTCCGAGCGCCGGGCTGGGTTCTCTTCGATTCCCCGCCCAACGCAGGAGCACATCGTTCTTCATCCTACTTCATCCGCAATTACAAGGAACCAAACCATGATCATCGCCGCTCTGTTTGCCTGCTCCATTTTCGCCGTCACCGTTCTGACATGGCTGTTTCGCCAGCGGTTCATCCAGCATCTCCCGAGCAAAGAGACCATGAGCACGCTCAGCCTCATTGCTCCGGTCGCGTTGCTGCTCGTCCTAGGAGGGCACCAGGGACTTTAACCGCTAACTGAGTTAGCGGTTAACGTCCGATAATGTGATGTGTACTGATGTGCTGGAGGGAGCGGAGGCGCGGTTGAGACAGAAGGAACTCGCAGAGATGGCCGGGATTCGGGAGGAAACCCTTTGCCGTATCGAAACCGGCAAGAGCATCCCCAGCGTGCCGACCATCGACAAGATCGACCGCGCGTTGAAACGAGCAGGAAGACGGGCGAAGTCACGGACAAACATGCCGATCTATGCCTGGCGAGGAAGGAACCGGCGCGGGATGTACTCAACGACAACTCAACTTTGAATTCGGCTTTCATCCTTTCGTATTGCCGGCCTCTGTAATCGGTCGTTTTAGCATCCTGACCACATTGCCATATGTGCCGCCAGCCAATGATTCTGGCGTCGGGTGTTCAATGTCATCATCCGGACCGAGTTTACTTGTCCAACTGCCATCGACCAATTGCCGAGCAGCGTGTGTGTATTCGTCACCATTGCTGTAGATAGCGATCTTCTCGTATCCTGCCTCGTGTGTTCCTGAGTCGCATAGGGCGTATCCCAAGGTCAAGAAAACAGCAACAAGCGAATCGACAGTATAGTCTCGCGGCACACTATCCGGCCAAACATCATCTACCGCTGGGTCCCACCATTCGCCGGGTCGCCCTGCCGCATGACCGATACAGTTTTGCTCTTCGCTTGGATCGCTTGTAATCCTATAGCCATCAGCCGCCAAGCGAGGAAAGTACGACTCGTGGACGGTCATTCAATATAGCCCTTCTCGATTCCCCACTTGATCCAGGCAGCCGCCATTTCCCTGAGCTTCCCCCTGGATTCCTTGGGAACTGGGTCAGCGCCGGTAATTGCACGGAGAGCCCATGTCCATTGACTCGGACAGCGCCGCATTTCTTCCAGGATAAACGGAATGGCCGTTTCACCCATGCCGATGATTCGTTGGTAGGCCGGGTGCATTGCCAATTCCTTTGCCTTAGAACTATGCCCGCGTCCGGCCTTCCACTCTGTTGCTAGCGCGTGAAATACGCGTCTTGGCTCATCGGTATCCTGAGCTAGCGCGGACTCGTCTTGGTGCAAGATGCGCCCAATATCATGCCCGGTTGACGAAAACGAACGCTCGTCCATGTAGAAACCCTGCGGCAGCACGCCTACGGGACAATCGCGCCTTGATTCAGCGGACTCCGCGGACCATGGTTGCTCCGGGCTGAAAAGGCCGAATTTCCCCCCAATTGCGATCATCGGTATCAACTCCAACAGTGGGATGTGAGCTTGCGTGCCAGATCGTTAACGTGTCGGTCCAAGTAACGAATGTTTTGAAAGGCGTCCTGAAAGGCGATCCCGTCTTGAAAGGCATCAATGTCGATGAACAGAAATCGCTCGGGCATGGTTTGCGCGAATTTAACAAACGATCCCGCGACGTCAAATAAGTCATAGATACGCATGTCGTAAAAAAGCGATTGAAACCATTGGTTCCTCTCCATGGGGCCTAGGCGAACCACATATTTCCAGTTTTCCGTAACGAAGTTGGCGACGTAGCTGACGTCCGTCATCTTCATGCTTTGAAAAGCTGGAATACTGCCCGTCGCCGCAAGAAAGTTTCGTTCGACTCGCTCACACACGGTTGCAAACGATTCTTGCGTGGCCGCAGCGAAGAAACCATGCACGGAAAATCGAGCAAACTTCGGAAAGCCGAGTCTGCTTTCGTAAGCCTTCATGACGGCGGTGATGATCTCGACTCGCTCGTCTTCAGTGCCTGGCGAGTCAGTCTCAAAGGCAACTTGGCGAAGGTTTACAATCAATCTCTGGTGCTTTGCCTTGTTGAAAAGTTCAAGATTAACAGGGCCGCGGTTCCATTCCGGAAAACCGGGTGCCATCGCAATTCCTACGCCGTCCATGCAACTAACGACTTGCAGCGACGGTTCGAACTGTTGATCGACGATCAGTTTCTTCAGAACCGGTTCTGGCGGCATGGGTGATCTCCTTGTGGCGTAACGCCCATTTATATCGTAGCTTGACGAGAGGCTGCAATAAATCCCCTGTAAGCTGGGGAAACTGGGTTTCTTGCAGGTTGAATACTATCAGAGCCCAAAATCTTGTCAAATAGCGAATGTAGGGCCGATCAGCCGACATGTGAATCAAGAATCTGCTCCAGGAGATGCGGCTGGACGGCCTGATCTGCCCCATTCGGAGGAAACGGGGAGTGGCCGCAGAATGGGAATTGTCTAATCCCGGGTTGGAAAACTACGGATAGACGGTCTTTTAGACAATTCGCCGCCCATCGTCTTGCCGTAACTCTTTGAAGAATAACGGCTTGGAATTGTATAAGTGTTCGATCGTTCGGCATGGGATGTCCGAACAAGGCCGAATAGGTAACACAACGGACTGTCGGCGGCGGAGACGGTTCCATTCCGGCGGTCTTTATGGCGGGCCCAACCGCCCTCGTGCTATTGCCTTCGCCTGGGGTCGCGCGCTTCCACGCGAAGATTCATTTCACCGTTCTTGCGCGTCAGTTTGAATTCGCCGACCAACCTGTGATCGTCGCCGAACAGCTTCTGCTTACGGAAGATCAACCGGGCCATGAACAACGACATGTCCGGGTCATGCGCCGTGGTTTGGCGGAGTTGGTCGACGAGTTTTGTTTCTCCGTTAACCGTGTCGTAGACGACCGAATTCCACACGACGAAAGCGATCTTGAGAACTCCGTCCATCTGCTCGTCCGTCGCATTCGGGCCGATCTCACTGAGCAAAGGCTCAGCGAAATGCAGGAAAGTCTCGGATATCTTCCTGTCGGGGAAGGTTAGCGGTTGCTGATTCCTTGCCATGCTATTCCTCTGGCTCGATGAGACGGATCACGTCGTTGTCGCAGATTTTGCACTTACCGTCAAGAATGAGGCACTTGTTCTCCATCCTGCCGACGTGCCATTCCATGGGAGTGCCTTTCAGGCAATTCCCGCACCAGGCAGCCTCAAGAATCTCCGCTCGCGCCCAGTCTGGAACATGTTCCCAACGTTCGCGTGCCTGCGGAGTGAACTTCGGGAGTTCCATAGCCCAACTGCCGTAAATCCTTGCGGCGACCGTCCCTCAGCCTCTGCCCGGTCTGCCAAAGAGGGAGGGGAGAAACGCAAAACGCCCGGCCGCCGGAATCCCGGTGCTGGGCGCTAACTGGCGAACCGCCTTTATTCGCTAAAATTCAAAAAGCTCCCGTGGATCAACACGTATAGAACCTTGCTCATGGCCCCATCCGCCGATATGCTACAACTCTTCCGCTCGCTACACCAATTCTTTTCTGCCGCCTAACGCCTCATCTATTGGGGCGTTGTGCTCGCGGCGGCTGCCCGATTGCAGTTCGGCCTCTCGTCCAATATATTTGGTGTCGTCGCCATGGATGACGCAAAATGACGACGGATCTGATAAGGCAGGGTGTCCACGATCCAGGTGCATTTTGGAAGAAGAATCAGAAGATACTTACGATTTGATTGGGCAGCGGGCCCGGGAGCAACGGGATAAGTCTGTCGCGTCGTGGCGGCGCGGCCGAATCGCGGGTCTTGTCGACGCCATTTCGTCGGGCGTGGTTAAAGCACCTCAGTCCGTTCTAAAGGCTCTTGAGGAGGCACTATTTCCCAAACCACAGGATAGTGCCCACGACAAGATGGGTGGTCAACCTGAGCAGGAAAAACCGGCCAGTCCAACCGCATCCGCTGGGTCCGACATCGACGTTTTGGCCCAGTTCTTTAAGAGTGGGAGTTGGGAGGAACGAATTGGGGCCGCTTCCTGCATTGCCTACTCCGTAAAGACTTTTTCAGCATCGCCAGGGCCCGATTTTCGCCCTGTTCGTTTATATCTCAAGGACGAAACTCCCGCCTTACTGCGGGGTGCTCTTACCGCCGCCAGTTCCGATGAAATCCCCGAAGTCCAAAGAGATCTCCTCAATGCATTTACCATCCTGAAATTCGGGGGGGACGAATTGTTTCCAGTCTTCCGGCGGCTCTTCTCTGCACCGCACGCCGAAGTCCGAGTCGCTGCGATCTTCGCAATTCGCACGTTTGGGATCGACCGGGCTGCGGGGACAATCAAGGATTTCATTGGTTTGCTTGCCGACCCCATGAAAGACGTGCGACTGGCTGTTTGCGACACGCTGGTATGGCTCGGCCCGGATGCCGTACAAGCCATACCCGCCCTTTTGGATCGTGTTCGTGCTGACCGTGAACCGGACGTAGAACTGGCGGCAGCACGGGCACTGACGGTGATCGACCCAAGCGGCATGGAGCTGTTGAAAGTCAGTGATCGTGCTACCCGTGACGCCTTAATCGAGGGGCTTCGTCAGCTTGACAAAGTTGGTCGCACACTTCGACGGCTGCTTTTACCGCTGTGGATTGAAGCTGATCGTCGCGCGGCAGAGAAGCCAGTCCGGCGAATGAAGCCTATAGAAATCGCCCATACCTTAGACTGCGACTCCAAGACGGTTCGCCGTATGATCGAAAGGAAGGAGTTACACATCCTCGGCCAAGAGGGCCAAAAACGAAGCCTGGTCTATTTGGTCACGGACGAGGAAGTGGAGCGTATCAAAGCGGCTCGACTTGGAAACACGCACTAGGGCCAGTGCAAGCTGGATTGTCCCAGCAGGCCCAGATCTTCGATGACGGACAAATAACGACCATTTGGCGGACACCACCCGCCATATCGGACATGCACTTCCTTAATGCCTTCTGCCTTGAACAATAATCGAGGCTAGGATGAAAGCTACGATCATCTGAACGAGGCTTCTCACCCAGCCAAACTGCTCGTGATCAAGTCACGAGGTTCGGGTTTGGCGACCACATATTGTCAGACAACGCCGGGAATTTCGGCGTCAGCACCCCTGCGAGGTCCCTGCCAAACCGCCTCGCAGGGGTTTTTGTTTTTATGGGATGCGGACGTGCAGGAGAAGCGACGGGAACAACTTGATGCGGCCACGCGCCGGGTCTTCGAGCCTCGCGCCGGGCGACCGTTGCGCCACGAGGATCTTCGCGAGATCAACGAGAACTTGGTCGGCTTTTTTAAGGTGCTCCAGCGCTGGGCAGAAGGCGAGACGAAGGGCCAACCGGCCGTAAACGTACCTGCCGCCGGGAGTTATCCGCCTGTACAGGAGGCAACACCGCCTGCGGGGTAACGACAACGCCCGCATGGAAGCGGGCGCGTCTCAGTAGTTTTGGGCCTCGTGCCCTCGGACCTGGCATGCTTGCAACAAGCCAAGCCTACGAAAGATGACTGAACACATGAATTCTAACATTTCTACCGTATCCTGGCTAGGGGTGCGTCCACGGCTCTCTTTGGCCGCGGTAATCCAGCTTCGTTTGGCTTTGCTGATCCTGTCCTACTGGGCCGGCATGGTCATGCTCGACAACACCGTGCCCGTGCGGCTCAACATCGCCACCCGTGGTGCTGTTCAACGGGCATCCACCGTATGGTGGTCTCGCGCTGAGCCTATCCGCTACGATCGTGCCCCTGCAGGTAGGTCTTGAATTCAACAGCCTGAAGTGGCAGCGGGTTTAATCTGTCACAGTGTTTTCCTTTTAGGAGATTTTTTATGGGTAAGAAGAACCGCCCCGGTGCCGACGCTAGGGGCAACACAGGCGAGGGCCAGGTGCCCAAGAAGGAGGCCGCCCCCGTTCACCATGGCAAAGGCCAGTTGATGGACGGGCTTGCAGCCTGGGAATCGGAGGCGCCGGGCGCCGGCCGCCAGATTATGCGGGTCGTACGACTCGACGATAACGAGCAAATGTTCATCCCCTTCACGACATCTATGACGCGAGTCAACCTCCACTATCTGGACTCCCAGGACATGCGTGAATTCGTCCACTGCCCGGGAGAGACCTGCCTCTTGTGCAAGGTCGGGCGGGCGGTTGAGATGCGCGATTTGTTCCCGGTCTACGACATCGTGGATCGCAACGTCGGCGTACTGCCGATCAGCCCGAATGTCCGCGCTAACGCCCTGCGCCCCCAGTGGCAACCCGTCCTGGAGCGATTGAGGGTTGATAAGGAACCGTTCCTGGTGACCATCCGGAAGTCGGGGATGGCTCAGTTCGTCGTCGGGACGTCGCCGCTTCCGAAGGGCAGTGATGACGGGGCGAACGTGATCGCCCAGTTCCGCGCGAAGATGGACGCTGGCGAAGTCGATCTGGCCGCTGTCTATCAGCGGTTGGATAGCTTCGTGATTCAAGATATCCCCGAGATTGCTCGGCTCATGACCGCCAAGGGGATCGCGCGATGCTCCTCCGACCCCTTCCCCATGTAGTAATTTCCGGTGAACAGGCCCTGGCGGATTTCCGCCAGGGTCTCACCGGCCCTTACGCTTTCAAGCAGTTGGATCAGGCCGGCGGCCGCCTCCTGATCCAACTGCCCGTAGGCGTTGGTAAATCGCACTTGTTGACAGAAATTATAGAGCACAATATGCGTGAAGACCAGCGGTATGACTTGGTTGTTGCGTTATTTCCCCGTTGGGACATTTTGAAAGAAGTAAAAGCAAAACTGCCGCCAGGATTGAAATACGTGGTTCTAAGGCCGCGGCCTAAGCGCCAATGCGGTGCCCTTGACCAGGAATGGCAGGCTTACGAACAGAGCGGTTGTGGCTTGCTCGGCCGCAAGAGTCTTTGCGGACAGTGTCCACGGCAGCGAACATGTTATTGGCCGACGCAGTACGGCAAAGCATTACGGGGCGTCCGACTGATTTTCGCTACGCAACATCATATTGAACTAGATCCGCAATTCATTCGTCGGCTCCAACGCAAGACCAGGGCTCAGAAACCACTGGTTTTGCTAGACGAGTCGGCCTTGCTATTGAAGGACAGGGAACAGGTAATTCAGCATCGCGACTTATGCAAATTCATTACCGCGGTCGAGCAGGCCGGCGATGATGCTGGTGGGAAGGTCATGTACAAGTGGCTTGATTTCACAAGACTAGCTGCCACGGCACCCACCAAGGATTTGCAAGGTGGCCGATGGCCTTGCCCATTCGTCGTCCCAGGTTGGGCAGTGGCCGTCCAGGACGCCGGCCGGGAGCAGTATGGGGACGGCTTTCGATTCCTTGGGTACGAGCTTCGGCATTTCGCGTTTTCCGACCCCGCAAGCCGAGAACGGTTGCCGAATGGCGATCTGCGATTCGCTGTCCCCCCGACCTTGGGCAAGGAATTCATGGTCTTCTCGGGATCGTGCGCCAAAGAGCTGGTTCGATACCGCCTCGATCCAAATCATCGTTGGCCGCCATTGTCGTCGCCGTTCGAGAATATCGAGTTCTCGCACCCTGGCACCCGCTGGTTCAACATTTCCTCGATGGCCGGCGCGGCTTGCTATTTCAACCGGAATTCATCGAGCATCCTGGACTTTTTTGCCGCCAAAATTGCGAGGAACATCAACCAGGGAAAGCGGACGCTGCTGATCGCTAAGAAACGATTTCGCCCGTATTGTGCCGAACACCTTACCAAAAGGTTGCGGGAGCAAGGGATCAACGTTCGCATCATCACAGGCAGATGGAACCGTGTGAACCTGGACGATCCTCGCACGCTGCCGCTTATCAACTACGGCGTTTCAGGGGTGAATCGTTTTCAAAACTTCGATGCCGCCTATTGCTTGACTGGGTTCTACGCCAACGAAGCGGTCGTCGCCAGGACGATCCATGATATTGACTCCAGCGCTGACCGTTTTCCGATCAGCATCCGTAGTTCACACCAGCCGGCCTGCCGCCGCGCCCACGTCGAACTCCCTGACAATCGCGTGACCATTCTGCCCGTCATTGCGCAGGGCGTACTCGATCAGCTTGAAGCTGACGCCGTTGTCCAAGCTGTCGGTCGAGTGCGACCATTTACGCAGCCTCGGGAAATCATCACTTTCCATGCCGGTCAACTCCCTGGTGTGCAGTACACCCTGGACTTCGATAATCTCCGTGCCGCTCGCGAGTATTTTGGGATTTCCACCGCGCGCACCGGCCGGCGAAATTCCCGAGCTGAGCACGCCAAGCAGCTTGAAAAAGCGGGCGTCTCGGTTTTTGAGATCGCCTGCCGCCTTAAGCGACACACCAAGACCATTCGACGTTACCTACGACATTAAAAACAGGGACACGAAACCTTTTAGGTATATCAAGAGGTTTCGTGTCCAACCTGATTGGGGGATTTCTACCATGCAAACGTACGATGTTGTGATCCTGGATGTGATGAACCACGCCCATCGGTGTTGGTGGCCGCTACGGGACTCGACAACCCACCTTGGCCGCGACAACAGCCTTGAGCGAGGCTTCATCGCTGGAATTGTCGCCTTGCTCCAACGGTACTTCAGTGCACTGTTCGTCCTCGCCTGGGACGGCCGTCCCACCAGGCAGATCGAAGAAAACCCGACCTACAAGGCAGACCGCGCAGACAAGCACGCCAATCGGCCGCCCGACTGGCATTCCCGTTGCGATCGGCTACGCGAAGCCCTAGCTGGCGTTTTCCACACGGTCTATGATCCTGCTGGTGAGGCCGACCAGGAGATCGCTCGGTTCATCAAGAGAACCACCGACAAGCGGATCCTCGTCATTTCTACCGACGCCGACCTCTTAATGCTCCTCAACGACCACGTCAATATCTTGCGGCCGACGTGCAAGACAGGATTCTACTGTGCAGAGGATTTCCAGCGGGAATATGGCTTTATGCCCGAGAGCTTCGTGTTGTGCCGCGCCTTGGTCGGCGACAAATCCGACAACATCAGGGGGCTTTTTCGGTTTCCGAAGGCCGCAGCCAAAAGCCTGGCGGCTTCCTTCAGGACGGTTGACCGACTTTATCAGGAGCTGCGCCGCAACCCCGTCTCTGCTGCATTCAAGCAGCTCACGGTCTTGCAGCGGCAGAGCCTGCTGGCAGCAGAACAGCAGGTGCGGAGCAACGCCCGCTTGATTGACCTGCTTGCCGAGACTGCGCCGTCCCATTTGAGTAGGCCGGCGGGTGATCACGGCCCGTTGTTGTCACTTCTGCGTGACTTGGATTTGACCAACCTTGCAGATGCCGTGTCCTGGGAACTGAACGCGAGGCGCAATCAAAAGCCCCGCGAATCAACTTCAGTAGTCCCAAATTTGGCCTATGGCGAGTAGTTCGCCATAAGTCGTTCATACGTTTGGCGATCGAGTCCGAGGGTTTTGTTGGCGCCTAGTGCATGTTCGATGACCTGGGTGATCCAATACAACATTTCTTGGAAACGAAGCAATTCGAGAAACAACTGCGGTTCGGCGCTGTACTTGCCTTTGGCGAAACGAAAATGAATCCATACCCACACATTGCGCAGAACGAGGGCGATGCCCACGAACAACAGCCGCAGTCGCGGATCGCGCGTGCAGGTCTTGATTCGGGCCTCGTTCATCTGGCGATAACTCGTCTCGATGCCAAATCGCTTGCGATAGATTTCGCGGATCTCCTTGGGAGTGCGGTGTACCTTCCAGATCGCGTACAGGAGTTTCTTTCGACGCCGCTTGCCGCTCTTTTCGTGCGTGTAGTTCTTGCTGGAGACGCAAAGCTTGACCCGCGCACTGGTCTTCTTTTTCTCCTTGGTTTTCGGCGAGGTGAGCGTTTCCCGATAGTAACCGTTCTTTTTCCTCAGCAGTGCGCGCAGCCCGTGCAGAGGGGCTTTGGGATCCTTGGGCTTCCGGCCCCGCACGACCGCGGGAATGATGAAACCGTAGCGGGCACGGTGAAGATACTGAATCACCGCCACGCTGAAAAACCCCTTGTCCAGCAGGAGAAAACGGATTTTTACCCCCCGCCGACGGACAATCGTCAGCAAGCGTTGGACAACCTCCTTCATCGATTCGCCGTACTCGACGTGCGTCAGCGCCAAGGTATACCGGTAACCCTTGTGCAGAACCACCGCCGTGGCGTAAGCATGGAAATGCGTGGTGCCCGATTTGGGCTCGCCGCGAAAAATCTCCTTGGCATCGTAAGCCGGTTGTCCATGGTAGGGAATCAGCGTCAAGTCGATCGCCAGCATGCGAGATTTGCGCCTCAATGCCTTGGGCATGTGAGTAACCAAGGCCAAGTTCAGCCGACGCTCCAATTCGATCATTTCCGGCAATGTCGCCGCCAGGGCATTGCGAATCGTTTGATCGGTCGGGGCATCGGCCAGACTGCGACAAGCAGCAAATAGGGAAACTACCCGCGCCGCGGCAATCAGGAGAACTTGGAGCAAGACCGAACTCGAACATTTGTAACCCTGATACTCAAACCGAAGTGCCGTCCCAAGCCAGTCCTCAGCATAGGCATGGACTTCAGATTTCGTGATGATATACTCCGTTTGTGAACGCATAGGTCTCTTCCTTGATTGAACCTGGGTTGTTATCCACCAAGTTCTTTACTGGAAAGACCTTGCGTTCACCTATAGCAATCCCCCAAATTTGTGACTACTGAACTTGCTTGTAGGAGATGTGAAAATCGGAGACTTACCAATGGACAATATCCACGCAAAGCGACAGGTTCCGATGCCCATCCTGTCGAAGATGGCGATCTCGCCGGCCTTCGAGGCACGGCTGAAAGCGGCTGCGAAAAAGGCCATCGCCAGACCTCATGTTCGGGTGATCCCGAAGAATCCCGAGCATTATGCACAAACACTGCAATACATCGTTGATGCGGCTGGGGCCGCGGAAATGTTGGATTTCGCCAAGCAACGCCCTCTGTCAGCCATGGGTATCGATACGGAATTCCAGTACGACCGCCCGGGCATCCTGATGAAGCGGGTCAAAGGCAAGGACCTGTACTGGAATGATCCTCGTTCCGTCGTGCCGCTGCTGATGTCGGTGGCCATGGCCGAGATCAACGCCGACGGCATGATGACCCTGTACCCGTTCGTGCTGGATTTGCGCCAGCCCGACGTCCATGGCGCGCTAGGTGAACTTCTCCGCCTGCCCGTGCCGTTCGTCGGACATTACGTTCAGGCTGAGCTGATGTGCATCCGGAAGCTAAACCTGCCAGTGCCGCAGAATATCTGGGACACCTGGGTCGCGGAGAAGGCGTTCTGCCTGGGACTCCACCACACCCGCTACGAAAATGCCGCAGCAGAAACCGAACTGGACCTGATGATCGCCGCCGAGGAGGCCGAAGACAAGATCCTCTCCAGGCTAAGCCTGACGGCAACCTGCCTGCGGCGCGGTGTGCATTACGCCTTTGCTGGCGACAAGGAACGGCTCCAGCTTTCCTTCCTCGACCACCCTCGGGAGCAGCCTTTCAGCGACGAGCAGATCGCGTATGCCTCGGCTGATGCCGTGGTGGCAGCTCAGTTGTACCTGCCCCAAGTCCAAATTGCGGTGCAGCAGGGCTGCCTGCGGCACTTGGAGACCGTGGAGATGCCCTGGGCGGTCACCAACGCGCAGATCGTGTGGGACGGGGTGCGTGTGGACCCTGCCCTCCTGAAAAAACTCAGTAAAGCCTGCGAGAAGCACATCGCCCCCAAGCAGGCCGAACTGGCCGAAATGGGCTTGGAAAATGTTCGCAGCCCGAAGCAGGTGAAGGAGTTCTTTCAGTCGCTTGGGTTGCATGAATGTTTCCGGCAGGGCAAAGGGTACTCGTTTGACGACAAGAAACTCAAGACTTTCAAGGATCTCCACCCTGCGGTTCCGAAGATTAGGAACCTGCGGAAGATCATCCGTCTCACGGGAGACAAGCTCCTCACCGGAGAACTGATCGGCGCCGATGGCCGACTGCATCCCGATCATCGTCAACTTGGCAGCGAAACAGGGCGCAACGCGATGCGATGGCCGAACGTCGGCGGCATCGGACGCGCCTTGCGCCCGTTGGTGGTGCCGGAGGCGGGTTATGCTATTGGTGAAGTCGATCTCAGCCAGATCGAAGTGGGCATATCCGCCGCCGTCTACAACGACACGGACCTGATCCGTATGTTCAATGGCCAGGACGTCTACGTGGCCATGGCCAAGCGGTTCTATGCCGATAAGCTGACGCCGGCGGAAATTTCGCTTCCGGATGAGAATTTCAAGAAGCAGTGCTCTAAGTATCGGGACAAGATGAAGACCTACACCCTCGCCATCATCTACGGGGTTACGGCAATCGGCTTGGCCGCCCAGTTGGGTATCAACAAGATCCAGGCGGAGAAGGAGCGAGATCGGTTTCTCCAGATGTTTTCGCAGCTCAACCATGCCTTACAGGAGGCCGCGGCTTACGGTGCGATTCGAGGTTATGCCTACCTTTGTTCGGGTCTGCGACGGCATCGTGGTCGTAGCGGCCATCCGTCGAATTGGGAGCGGAACTGGCTGAAGAATACGCCTGTCCAGGGCTCGGCAGGCGTGGTTTTCAAGGTCGCCGGCAACCGCCTCCGGCTCCGCTACGAACACTACGGCGCCAGGATCATTCTGCCAATGCACGATGCGTTCGTTTTCGAGTGCCTTGAACAGTATCTCGAAACGGTCGCGGCGATCACGGCCGAGGTCATGCGGAGCACCGTCCAGGAGTATTTTCCCGTTCTCGATCCCAAGGTTGACGTCAACATCAAGCACCCGCATTGCTGGAATAAGGACGGGAAGTACCTTTCGTTGAAGCGGTGGATGGACGACCCAGAGTCGGCTCTTCGATGATGAGCCGCCCGCGGCCATACACCGTCGTAGTTCCTGTCATTGCCGTCCCCGGAGTCGAACACCCTTGTCGGCACTCATCTCGATAACGGCCCGACTATCGGCCATGTGTGCCGAGGGGTAGTGCCGCTGGCGCGGCCGCGGTAGCCCATGAATCGACGCCCGATCTTGCTCGACCGAAATCACCGAGGAACGTGCTGAGCTTTTCGCGTCCGCTTCAAGGCCTTGTCCGTGGCCTCGTGCAACGCCTTCACCGCGTCGGCCGCCAGGTCTAATGCCGTCTTTACAGACGCGGGCAGATGCACGGGTTTCTCCTCAGCCACGAAATTGCGGTCGTGCCAACGGCCGAATTGAAGAGTCATCCGAAATAACTGCAACAAGCCGTCCGTCTGATCCACGGGTTTCAGCGGTCGGCGACCCCGTTTTGCAGGTTCCCTGCCGAAGCGGCGGCGCAGTTCCAGCAGCATGCGGGTGTGTTTCCAACGGCCTTGGACGGCCGCCGTCTGGAAATCGAGTCTGGCTTTCCTGTTCTCGATTGGCAACAGTAAATAAAGTCTGGCGAGGCCAAACGCCGACCTGTGTTCGTGGCAGAGTTCGCATAACGCATCCAAATCCTCCTTGGAGTATAGGTCGGCGAACTTCCGCAGTTTTCGTCCAGCCTCTGGGTAGTAGCCATGCTTCGCAGCCAGGGCGGCAATCCCAGTCTCTTCCGATTGGCTCTGTAATTTGCCTTTTTCCAGGATGATGCGGCCGACCTTGTATCCGTCCCGCAAGCCCTTGATCGCTTTCAACACCTTCGGCATTGGGTCTGCCTTTTCAGGGCTCAATATCGTGCTTGCCATAGTCTTCCTCGTGTAGATCGGAACAAGAAAAACTTACCTCATGTGAACCTGACCTGCCAGTACCCCAGGCTGGCAATCGAGTACCTGCCCGTCCATGCCCACGATACCGCCCCTCGTCGACCTGATCTCTGCATCAAGCCTACAATGCCCTTCCTGGGCTTCCCTGCGATCGTCTGGCGGCCTTCGGCAGTTCCAGGGCATCCAAAGGCTAGGCGGCCAGCAAGCCCCGCAGCGGCCTTCGTAGGCGACCCGGCGGGCTTGGCGGGCATTTTTGAACAAACCGACTGGTCTGGTGTCGCCCATGAGTTCAAAAGTGGTTTTGAATAAATGATCCGGTTCTAGCGGTCTGGACACACTGCGGCTTGATCCCGTAAACTGCTGTTATGAGCATCAAGAAGAAACGGAGCCAAGCCATGCCGAAGTGTGCGTGCCGCCTCAGACAGTACGATCCATTTCGATCCCTTTCGTGGCGATGGGACCTTGCCGGCGAAATCGCCTACGGCGAAGTGCGTTGCGATTGCGGCCATGAGGGCATCATGCGGGATGCTGTTGCATATCGTGGCTCCCATGAGGCCAGCGACCCCTGCCCAGGCCAACACCACCCGGAAAACCCCTTCGTCGCTCAAATCACCCAGGCGTTGAATTTGCACAAGGCCGATGGGCCGCAACGGTGGGAAATCGAGGCCCGTATCGTAGCCGATGAGGCCCCCGACGCGATTGCCGTGAAGTGCGGCCTAGACGTCGATGTGGTCCAGTATTTCGAGGGTCTTTTTTTCGATGCCCGTGCCGCCAATCCGTGGGGACAGCTTTCCGCTCGGGGCCTCGATTCCGAGGCGGAAGGCGGGCGTGGCAATAGCGACGTCGGGGAGATGTGGATCTGGGCGGCAGGGGCCGGTGGTCCGCATATCGTGGATGCCTTGGTCACGGCCTATAAGAATGCATATCGCTCCGGCCAGCCGCACAACCTCGGCGTTTACTTCCAGGCGGGAGCCCCCGTCGACCTGGCATTACAGGCGTACGTGGCTGGTCATGTCCTGCCGCATTCGCCAGCCGTCGAGGCCTGGCTTGCAGAGTTTCGATTGCGGCTGTTGGAAAGTCAGATGAGCCAATCCCTCGATGCCGCAGCCCAGACTCGCGAGTCTGTCGCCATGGAAACTGTCGCATTGGTCCGCACGATTATGGCGGGAAAACCGCTGCCGAAGATTCCTCCTCGGGCCGCCAAGAAGCGGGCACAGCAACCTGGGATCGTCGGCACGAGGGCAATTCGAGGCTACCCAGGATTGCCAGAAAGGGCGATTTGGGCAGTTTCGTAATCTGTTGCACAATGGAGCAGCTATGTCGCTAGAGAGACGGCGAGATCGGCTTTACCTTTATATCGCTCGGCGCTGCGATGGCCGAATCCAAAAAACCTATATCGGTCCGGCGGACGGACAAGCTGCCCAGAGGATCGCTGCTGAGCGAACCAAACGGCTAACGCAACGCCAAGCCGACCTTGAATTGCAAGAGGCGATGCTTGCCGCGAACGCCTCGCTGGTAGAATTGGGCAAGGCGTGCGACGACATTTTATGCTCCGCCGCAGCAGCAGCAGGCTGGTATCGACATCATCGCGAATGGAGGCGACTGGGTGGCTAGAAGACGTAAGACACTCGCTAACAGCGATTCGACGAATGAGGCCACAGCCAATCAGCAGGGGAAGCCTGCCGCGGAGGCGCCCCAGGCACCTCCCCCTGCCACCGTCGCGGATTTCCAGGCGTCGTTCGAGCGTCTTCGTCGGCGTGCCAATCGGGGAAATCAGCAAGCGCGGGCGGCGTTGATCCATTACCTGGATGCCGATCCGGCTCGTTGGGCGACATTCGGGAACATGGCCCGCCATGCCGAGATGAGCCTCATTGAGGTAATCACCGAGGGCGAGTGGCTGGCCGGCGAAGCAATCAAACGCGAGGCAGCCCGATTACGAGAGCGTCTGTCGCGGCCGAACCAGTCGCCGCTGGAAGAACTTGCAATCACACGACTTGTTGGATGCTGGCTGCAAGTCCAATTCGTCGAAAGCATGTGTAAGCAGGCTCACGAGGACTTTGCCAGAGCCAAGTTCTGGCTTGCGAGACAGCAGCAGGTGCATCGGTTGTACGCGCAAGCCGAGAAATCGTTGCTCTTGATCCGCGGTCTGTCGAGTACGTCCTTGCCACCGATCCTGGTTCCCCAAGCCGAAGCTAGTAAGCCGGCGATGCACGCCCTTAACGGCACGGCGCAGGAGAAGCCAGTTGCCCCGCAGTACGACACGGGCTTGCAGGCGACCGAAGCGGGCGTGCCCGTCAACCGCATCAACGGTGTGTTGAACAAGGTAAATGGCCACGGCCGGATCTGGGGCCCGGCGATGGCCGGCACCGATAACTAGGCGCCAGGGGGACCGTTGAAGTTGGCGCCGGTGTGGTTGCCCAAACAGCGGTCCAGCAGGGCGTCCAGCAAGCCCCCAAGCTCGCCAGCACGGAAATAGCAGAACTTCATTTGCAGTGTTTTAGGGCGCCGGCTGCTGCATCATGGGTGGGCTTGAGGGTTCCTTTTCGGGTCGTTAACCAGGCTTTGGAGTCCAAGATGCCTTGCTTAACCTGCGCTGACGGTTCCTCAATCAGGCTTATTTTCGGCCCGTCTGGGGCCATCATGCCGGCGATCCTGCTGGGCGACGTGTTCGCCGTGGCTATAGACCAGCGGGCGGTGACGCTGGAGCCCGATTCTTTCCGCACGGCCTTGTCCGCCGTCCACCGCGGAACCATGAAGCCTTGGCCGAACTGGCCAAGCCCGCCGGCGGGCCGACTGGAATCGCAAGAAAGCCGTACATGCCTCCGCGGAAGCCAATTTGCGGACAGCCTGGCATTGAACTATACTGGCACCGATATAGTGGGGACCGCGGCCACATGACGGCATGACCCAGCCCCGGCAAGTGCGGATTTCGCACCTAAGAATCTCTGCCGCCTCGAAGGAGATGTGCTATGAGAAGGTCGATGCATAGGGTTCTGGGGGCGACTATTGTTCTGGCGTTGTTCTTGCTGGTTTCTTCTGTGGCCAGGGCTCAGCTTGTCCTATCCCTGACAAGTGCAGGGACAGGTAGCGTGATGATTCCCAACGGCTACGATTGGACCAACGTGACCGTCCAGTGCTGGAGTGGTGGTGGCGGAGGCGGGAGTGCCGGTCCGGGCGGCTCTGGCGGCGGTGGCGGTGCCTACGCCTATAATACCTACCCAACGCTCCTATCGGGTTCATACAACTATTACATCGGCGCTGGTGGTGGCGGAGGAAGTGACGGCAGCGGCAGCAGCGGTGGAAGTACAATTTGGAACTACGGCGGCGCACAAGATATTTATGTTAGCGGCGGCGGCGGCGGTTATCAGAACATGCCCATCACAGGAAGCCCAGGCTTGGTCGTAGCTGGAACGGGTTTTCAAGGTGGCGGCGGCGGTGCGTATGGCTATGACGCTGGCGGCGGTGGTGGAGGGTCTGCTGGTCCTAGCGGAGCGGGTGGGGATGGATCGGCACCGGCTTTGAGCTACTACGGTGCTCCCGGAGGCACCGGCTACGGACCTGGTGGCGTTGGAGGAGGTTACCTTACCGGAGGCGCTGGCGCTGGTAGTTTTCCGGGCGGTGGTGGTGGCGGCGGTGGCTACAATGGACCTGGCGGATCAGGAGCCAACGGCGAGATCATTATCACCTATACGCCGGAATCTGTTCTTGGAACGCTTTCGTTAAGCACCAATGCCGTCACGCTACGTGCCATGCGAAACAGCGGGACTATGACGAGCGTTACCTTGAGCGAGACAAGCGGCCTCAACTCGCCCGGGTTCAGCAGCAGTCTGAGCGGCGCAGCCACCATCAGCCCGGCCAGCGGCATCGTGGCCGTCAGCGGCACGCAAAGCCTCAATTTGGGTTGGAACAGCTACGCGAGCACCGGCCCGCTGACGGGCACGGTGACGCTGAGCAATACGACCAATTCAGCCGATCCGTTCAACTCGGCTGGCAACGTCATCAACATGACTGGGGCGGTGGTCGATAATCGCGTCGTTACCTCGACCTCCGCCAGCTTCGGCCTCGTCCACGTCGGCGCCGCGATCAGCCAGAGCATTACGCTTTCTACGACCGGCGACGACAGCTATTACACCCGCGTGATGGTGACCAACGGTGGCACCGATAACAACGGCTTCCTCACCGTCAGCGGCGGCAGCAACCCCACATTCAACGGCCCTTCGGTCACCGACAACCGCACGATCTCCGGCACGGCCAACACTTCCGGCGTGTTCAACGGCACGGTAACGCTTACGACCATCGGTGAAGGTCTTCCAAGCGAGTCGCCGATCAGCGTGCCTGTGAACTATAGCGTCCAAGTTTTCTCCGGTCAGTCAGGCTGGGCTGGCGGCAGTAGCGGTTCCTGGGGCAACGCGGCCAACTGGCAGGACCAGGTGACGCCATCGATCTCGGCCGTCCCAGGCATCTGGGGCGTCTCGGGCGACACGGCCACCCTGGGAAGCGGACCCAACGGCCCAGTAACCATCACCCTTGACGGCACGAGCCCTCATCTGGGCAGCCTAACGTTCAGCAGCACGGACGGCTATACGCTTACTTCGGGCAGTGGCGGCACGCTGAACATGGACAATGGCGCATCTGCCGCTTCGGTGACTGTCGCGGCCGGTAGCCATGTGATCGCCGCCCCGGTGGTTTTGAACAGTAACACGAACGTGGCAGTGAATAATGCCGGCGATACGCTGACCGTTTCCGGCCCGGTGAGCGGCAGCGGCGGGTTGACCACCAGCGGCGGAGGCGTGGTTGTGCTCAGCGCGGCCAATACCTATAGCGGCGGCACGACCGTGAATGCGGGCACGCTCGTAGTGGCAAACTCAAGCGGCTCGGCCGTGGGCAGCGGCGGAATCCTGATTTCGGGAGGCACGCTACAAGTCGGCAATGGCGGCACGGCGGGGACTCTCCCTGCCGGTGTCACGAACAACTCGGTCTTGGCTTTCGACCGCTCGGATGCAATTACGCTGGGCGGGTTGATCTGCGGCTCAGGCAGCCTTGTTCAGGCCGGCCCGGGAACGCTGAATCTGACCGGCACGGTTTCCAATTCCACCATCGTGGGCAATGCGGGCCAAGTGGTCCTCACGCCGAG
>Ga0181520_10004820_pt1 | contig 22161 bp, 16 predicted proteins | sample PEATcosm2014_Bin_29_FD_132451 | JGI IMG/M metagenome (GOLD analysis project Ga0181520, IMG submission 132451) | Peatland microbial communities from MTU Mesocosm Facility, Houghton, MI, USA - PEATcosm2014_Bin02_30_metaG | ecosystem: Environmental > Terrestrial > Soil > Wetlands > Peat | place...
CAAAGAGTCCGGACCCGGCCAGCGGTTCTACTGTAAGGTCCAATTCGAATGGGCGCGCTAGGCTGGCTAAGTTCTGTCCGCGAATTGCAAGAATTCTCATTCGTTCAGGCTCCTGCCCGCGCGTGATGGAAGACATTCAGGTGCTCAGGGGTCGGCTCACTGCCGAATTTCTTTTCAAACGCAAGTTTGAACATCTCCTCGGGATCTCGCTCGGCAAGATTGACAAAGGCCTCTGCTGTCGAATCCGTTTGCGCTATCTCTCCGGCGAGCGGCCGCACGCGCGCCTCGACGATGCGCACAGGGAAGTCTTCGGCGATGCGATCTAACTCCTCACGGTAGCCCGATAGCAGTCCCTCCCGCGTTAGACATACCTGCACGAATGGTCTGAGATGAGGCTCAAGATCGCCCGCGAGGCCGAGCTGTGCCAGATGGTCATGCAGGTCTGCGAGTTGCACCTCCCCAGTAGCGGGCAAGCGCAAGAACGGTATTGGCCGCTCCAACGGAATCTGCTCCGTCGTAACTCCGCTGCTCTCCACAGAGATCAATGTCACGCTATGCCGGTAAGGCCGCTCTGTGGCTGAAAGAGGAATGAGAGAGCCACTGTATCGCACGACGTCTCGACCTACGCATTGCGCCTTGTGAAGATGTCCAAGCGCCACATAGTCGGCCTCCGCAGGGAAGATGCTATGTGGTACCGCGTGCTGGCCGCCCACCAGAATTCGCCGTTCTGCTCCCTCTGACTCGATCGCCCCCAGTACGTGGAGATGGCCGGTCACGATCAAAGGTACTCCCTGTAGCTTTGGTGCGACATACGCATACAGCTCGTCGTACAGCTCCTTTAGCGCCCGCACCACGGGAGAACCCGCGTCGTCTTCAAGCGTCAAATTCGGCAAACATGTGGCCGTAGGGTACGAAACAGCAAGCACATTGAGGAAGGCCTCACCGTGAGCATCCGCCAGGACGATGTGGTGCCGCTCAGCCTCAACCCGGCCTTCGCGCCTTCGCACATTGCCAACCACTCGCACATTGAAACGTGCAAGCAGCGGGTGCGGAGCCTCCAGTCGGCCTGCCGCATCGTGGTTACCTGTTGTGATGATCGTTTTCATGGCCGGCCGTGCCCGATGCAATCGCTCAATGGTTTCATAGAACAGTCGCTGTGCTTCGCCGGATGGGTTCTGGCTATCGAAAATATCTCCCGCCACGACCAGCGCGTCGATTTCCCGCTCGGCGACGATTTCGATCAATTGGTCGAAAACTCGGGCATGCTCGTACTCACGCGAATATCCGCGCAAAGTCTGCCCTATATGCCAATCTGCCGTATGCAACACGCGAATCATTGGTTTATTGCTCCTTACCTATTGCCGATCACAGCCCACCCATCTATACGTCGGCCCTTCCGATGCAAAGATGGCTATCGTTGGCTGATCTGACGTTGCGTATCTCTACGGACAAACCAGATTGAGCTCTTTAACTCCATCTACGCAAGACAACATACTGTGAGACGGTGCGCAGGCACTGCGTTCCAAATGACCGACTTGAGTGTTTGAATCCATCGTAGCGCTTCCTTTCCTGAAATCCGTTCAATAATCCACTCAAACTCGCGTATGCCCGCCTTTTGCTGCTTGTTGCAAAGATGGCCTCTGAAAGAGATGACAAAAGTGGTTGGAGGGGCTAAGCTGATCGCGACCATCCAAATTAGGACTTTATGTCGATCAATCAAGAGCTGATCAGTTTTGCAAGTTCCCGCGCGCCGTGGCAGCGAGACTGTATCCGTCGGATTTGCACGCAATCTGACCTGCCCCCAAATGATATCCAAGAGATATTCGCCAACCTCCAGGCTACAGAAGGCCTGGACCAAGCTGGCAACCTCGAAGACCTGAATACCTCGCATCTGGCGAGCCGAGCGTCAAAGGTACACGCCCCAACAATCCTCACTTCAGTGAGCGAAGTCAAAAATGCAAATCGGCTAGCCCCAAACCAGACTCTGCTTTTCGCCGAATCGGGAATCACACTCATTTATGGATATAACGGCAGCGGGAAGACGGGATACGGGCGAATCCTGAAGCAAGTATGCCGTTCCCGCCATGAGAAACAGGATCGAATACTTGGAGATGTCTATGCCCATACAGGGCCTGCCGCCGCGTCAGCCAAAATCGGATATAAATCCGGAGGCAATGCCTTGAGCGTTTCTTGGCAGGACGGAACTAGCACTCCCCAAGAACTGAGCTTGATTTCAGTTTTTGACGCCACTACGGCGCCACTGTACGCAGACCAGCAAAACAAGATAGAGTTCCTCCCGCTTGGACTGGATGTGCTCCCGCGTCTCGCGAAGGTGTGCGACGAATTGAGCGGGTTGGTTACCACCAAGATCAATGCACTCAATGGCAAATTAGCAATCCAATTGCCGGCGGTGACCAGCGCCGCGTTTGTCCAGTTCGTGGGACGCCTTACTGCCACTTCTCCGGGAGTTCAAGTGCCGACCGATACCGAAATCGAGTCGCTCTTTGTCTGGAACTCGGCCGACGATGCCACCCTCCTTGCGCTAGAAGACGACATGCGGAAGCTGTCGGAACCGGCCACCCTGTCGGCTCAGTTCGCACGCCTCAAGCGCTCCCTAGAAAACGTCAAGGCAAAGATGAGCGGTGCCTTGATGGCATTCACATCGGAAGAGGTTGCGGCGGCATACAAGAAGTACACCGACGCCAAGGGCACTCGAGAAGCCGCCACCATTGCTGCGAGCGGACGATTCTCAAATGATCCTCTCGGCGACGCACCGACCACCGATGCGTGGCGGAGGCTATATGAGAGTGCCGAAGCCTTCAGTGCCGCGATTTTTCCGGATGAAGAGTTTCCCGCTACAGGCGTGGGAAGAATTTGCCTGCTCTGCCAGCAACCCTTAAGCGAGTCCGCATCAAAACGATTCGAACGATTCAGACAATTCCTGCGAGATACAACACAGAAAGATGCACTTCGGGCTGAAGCGGAGCTTGCCAATAAAGCGCGCGCAATCTCCGAAATCGCCGTTCCAATAGCTGCCGACATTGAACAGCAGCTTCAAGAGCTGACAGATATTAAGCCGGCGGTGATTCCTCTCCGCGACCGGCTGAAGCAACAGAGCGTTTCCCTCAATGCCCTGAAGGGTGATTTATTGCGTTGTCTGAAGGGAGAAAAGGAGGCTTCCGCTCTTTCGACGGCAGATCAGTCTATCCTCGCCGAGGTAGACACGATGTTAAACTCCCTGAGCTCTGAAATTAGTGCCTTTGACGAACGGACGAGGGACACTTCCGCGCTCATAGACCTCAAGAAGAAACATGCAGAATTGCTGGATCGGAAGAGCTGTGCAAGCAACAAAGCAATATTTCTGGCTCGGTGCGCCGACTTGCGGTTGCTGGAGAGTTGGAAGAAATGCAAGAACCAATGTGACACAACAGCAATTTCAAGGAAGAGCGGCGGGTTGCGGGAGACATACCTGACCGAAGACTTCCGGAATCGGGTGTTATCGGAAGTCAAAGCCCTTGGACTCGATTACTTGCCCTTAAAGGTAGAGGGCCGTACCGACCGAGGCGTAGGATACATCGGTGTTGCGCTTTCAAAGACAGGACGTGAGCCTACGTCTCGCATTCTAAGCGAAGGGGAGTTTCGAGGCCTGGCTCTTGCCTGTTTCTTCGCGGAGATCGGGAGCATTGACGGGCACGACGGAATCATTGTTGATGATCCAGTCTCGTCGCTGGATCACTTACATGTCACCCAAGTGGCACGCCGACTTGTCCAAGAAGCACAAATACGTCCTCAAGTCATCGTGTTCACGCATGATCTCGCCTTCTATTATGATCTTTTGGTGGCCGCGAGCGAAGTACGCGTACCTCTTCATCGAAATTGGATTTACACGGACGGACCAAAGGGCTTTGGAAAAGTGGCAAGCAACGATGGTCCTTGGCAAGTGAAGAAGGTGAAGGAGCGTCTGCCAGTTCTCGAGGCAATGGTAAACGCGATACCAGACCCAGCTTCGTGTTCCCCTGCGGATTACCAGCGGAGGACCGAAGAGTTTTACTCAAAGTTGCGCGAGACTTGGGAAAGAGTCGTCGAGGAGTGTTTGCTCAACGATGTCGTGGGACGTTTTCAACCCGGCGTCGCCACTCAGTCCTTGAAAGGCGTCGAAGTGGCCGATGCTGACTACACGAAGGTATTTTTTGGAATGAAGAAAGCGTCAGAGTTCTCAGGTCACGACCGGGCAGCGGGCCGCCCACCTGTTGTTCGGAGCAAAGATGAGATGCGGAATGATTTCGGGGAGCTTTGGGCGTACGAAAAAGATCTCAGGAAACGAAGCGAAGCCCTCGCCAAGACACGTCGCGCGCTTGAAAATCCGCCTGCCGCGATTACGACGCCACCCCAGGCCTAAAGATGGCGCACGGTCGCAACCCAGTACTCGTGCGTCATGGCCTTGACAAGAGAGGTAGCAAAGATTCGATCGGGATGCGGTTGGCTTTCTGCGCCATGCTCTTGAGAGCTTTCACCGCGCAACATCGACTCCGTCTCACGGGTAAAAAGTGCCTCTAATCTGGTAACCCGTGATCCCAAGCTGTCACAGCGCAGATGCATCAGAGATTTGCGAAAGCGTCTGCGCCAGTCGTTGCGCACCGAGTAAGTCCAGTTCTGCGCTGGCAAACGAACGGAGCCGGAGTCCTTCGGGCAGTACCCAATCCCATTTCTCACGAATCGCATGCTCCGGATTGATCTTCAAATCGAAAATCGTTGGCAGTTGCCCACTGCCAATCTCTTGCAGTGATCTCAGAAGCCGTTGTTGGTCGGTTGAAGAAATACGCATTGCGACGCCCTCGTTCGATGCTTGCATCCCCCTCGCCGTCAGAAGCAAAGCCAGCGCGTCATGTACCGTATCTCCGTGCCATCCCAACAAGAGGATGCTATTGCCGTCAACGGACCAACGCTTCGCTTCCAAAGCGGCTGCCTTAAACCACTGACGCGCTTCCTCCAGAAATTCAGCCGCCTTTGGATCAAGAAAGGAAAGGGGTTCGGTTTCAGCGAGTACCTGTTTCATTTCCTGGCGCACACGATCATGAATTTTTCCGCCGATGCCGTCGAAAAACGGCGGTGCACCTCCTCGGTCACGAACTACGTAGACGACCTTACCGTGCGTGTCTATGTCCTGAACTTTCCAGCGGCGTCCACCGAAGATAATCCGCTGCCCTGGGGTGAGCGGCCTTTCAATTGGAAGCGATCCCAATACGTGTCCCTCGGCAATCAGACGGAACTCTTCTCCTGTATTAAAGGCGCTGTAGAAATCGAATTGGTTGATAAGCTTTTCGCCGAGTACACCTGGTAAGAGGGAACCACCGTGATCTTGTGTGATTAGATCGCGGACTCCCAATGCGTGCAGCAGGGAAGAAAAATCAGAAGATCCCATTTGATTGAAGATCCCGCTCCGTACAAGCGTTGCCCATAGCTCTGCGGCGCTCGCCCCACCTTTCTGTGCAATCACAGAGAGGATTTGCTGCACCAGAGTCGAAGCATGCAGAGCCTCCGGCCGAGGCGGCTCTACCCATCGCGCAATCAGAAGCCGTACCATCGCGATCGTCTGAACTAACCCCTCGCGAATTTGATCCGAGAAGTTCGATTTGGGCGTCAGCTTTCGCTCTACTGCAAAACAGCGCAAAATGGCGGCTTCGCCAGCACGCCGCCCTGAACGACCCAGACGCTGCCGTAAACTAGCTACCGACGGTGGAGGTCCGATCTGGGCTACGCTTCGGATGTTGCCAATGTCGATGCCAAGTTCTAGCGTCGTCGTGCAGATGGCGCTAGCTGCAGTCTCTCCATTCTTGAGAGCGGCTTCCGACTCCTCCCTCAACTCACGCGAGAGGCTTCCATGATGCGGCCAGAACTCATTTGGGACGCCTTCTGCTTCGCAACGTCGCCGGAGTTGGTCCGCGTAGTATTCGACCTTCGTGCGGCTATTTGGAAAGATTAGGTTATTAGTTCCGCGCAGATGACGGTAAAGGTAGTCAGCAATCGCTAGCCTTGCAGAACCTGAAAGTTCATCGTCTCCGATCTGGTCGATGAATTCTTCCGAGCTTTCTTGTTCACTTACACACGATTGAGATTTTTGAGGATCGGTCCATTCGTCGCTATAGCCTTTGATGATCATTTTCAGCTCATAGTTTTCGTTTGCAGCATCGATCGTATGAACCTCATCCCCGGTACCCGGACGCAGATACTCTGCGGCCAGAGACGTGTCTCCCAGAGTCGCAGAAAGCCCGACTCTCGGTATCGTTCGATCAGCAGCCATTTCAAGGCGGTGAAGCAGCGACTGCACTTGTTTGCCGCGCTCCGTACCGATGAATGAATGTAGTTCATCGATCACTACGCACTGAGCGGCCCCCGCAAACGCGGGGATCATCGTTCCCTTGTTCACGAAAAGAGATTCCAGGGACTCCGGGGTAATGATGAGAACCCCGGACATCTCCTTCAGGAACTTCTGTTTTCGCGATGCCGGTACGTCTCCATGCCAACCCAATACCGGCAAGTCCAGCAGTTCACAGAGCGGCGCAAGCCTTTGCGTCTGATCGTTGATCAGTGCCTTGAGGGGGCTAATGGAAAGAATGTATTCCGAGGCGACATTCGATTTGAGCAGCCGTGTAAGCAAGGGAAAGAAGGCCGCCTCCGTCTTGCCTGCCGATGTAGCAGCCGCAAGAATCACATCGGTTGTTCCGGTGAGGAGCAGCGGAATAGCATACTCCTGTACTGCCCGCAGGCTTGTCCAGCCCTGCGACCAGATCCATCGTTGGATTCGCTCGTCGAGCAGCCCGAACGACGCAGCCTCAGAGTTTGAAGGTAGTGAACTCATCATCGGATTCAATCGCCCTGTCCGCCTCACCACCCATATCCGGTTGAACCGCGAGGCCGGCAATGAGGTTGGTCCACTGCACCTGAGGATTCTGTTCCAGAATTGTCAACAGGTCTATGAATGACGTGATTGTGGTTCGCGGTGTACGAAAATAGCCGTCGCCCAAACGTTGACTGCAATGACTCATGAACGCAGGAATGGCTTCGTCCGGCAAAAGGTACTTGGCTGAATCTCCCGAGGCATACACGTAACGAAGTTTTTCGAGCAATATGTGAAAGTCCTCCGGAGCCAACGCAGCCAGTCTTATCACCGGCCCAGAGAAATCGACCAAGCCATCTCTTGCAAATGTGTTTTGCCCAAGGCGTGACTGCAATGCGGGATAACTGTAAAGCCCCCGCCGAGTATCGAGCAGGAATTCGGGCGTTCCACCAAGGATAAAGCCGAGTCCTTCCGCCGATCCTTGCAGAGAGTCATTCAAGATGCGAAGAATTTGTTCGTAATTCGAGGTGCGGGCTTGCGTGTTCGCAAGCTTGTAGAGATTCACCAACTCGTCCAGGCAAACAAGCAGCCCACTATAGCCGGCTAGCCTAACAAAACGAGCCAGCAACTTTAGCTGGTCGTAGACGGAAGCATCGTCGATTATGGTGCGAACACCCAGCGCAGCGCGTGCATCGGTTTTGGTAGTGAACTCTCCTCGCATCCAGCGAACCGCGTCGGCACGCAATTGTTCGTTGTCTTCCTCAAACCCGCGCCAATAGGCGAGCACAACGTCGGCAAAATCGTAACCATTCACCATCTCGGCGAGTTGTTGAGTGTTGTTACGGACGATCTGGTCCGTCGAGACTCCGGTCTGCTCACTTTCAGATTTTGCCTGCGCAATGAATTTCTCGAGAATGCCAGCCAAGCCGCCGCCCTCGGGTTTGGTCCGGGTTGCCATATTCCGGGTAAGTTCTGCGTAGAGGGAACGAGCCTGCCCTCCCGAAGCATGGAGCCGCCGATCCGGGTTGAGATCGGCATGCATGGTGACAAGTTTCTTCTCAAGAGCAATGGACCGTACAAGATTAAGGAAGAACGTCTTGCCGGCTCCATATTCCCCAATGATGAGCCTGAACGTTGAGCCACCATCGACGACACGGTCGATGTCTTCAATAAGGGCACGCAATTCCTGCGCCCGCCCTACCTGAATGAGGTGCTGGCCAATGCGGGGAACAACTCCCGCCCGAAGGGATTGTAAGACAGCATCGCGCTCACGTGGTCGAATGAGAGCCATTACTTAGCGTCCTCCAGAATGTTCTGTTGTACGTAAACTGGATCGTCACCTTCCGTGATCGGTTCTCCCACAAGATCAAAGGCAGCTTCATTGATGCGTTCCAGTGCTCCATCCAGCATAATCTGCATTTTTGCAGCTGTCCCAACCAATTCCGAGCGAGTCCAGGAAGGCCGTTGAAGGATTTCTGCGAGAAACCGTTGGTGTTTTGCATCAAGGCCTGGCAACAACTCGTCTTGTGGGTGAAGCACTGAGTAAGAAATGGGGCCTGTTACCTGAGTCGGAGCCTCATTCGGTTTCTCTTCTTCAACGAAAACACCTGCGAGCAAAGCACTTACTTGCTCCGTCTCCTGGCGTATGGCTGCGAGTCGCGATGCATCAAGTGTGTACGCATGATTTTGCGACGACTGCGACGGTTCAAGCGATTCCACCCCGTGTGCATAATGACCGCTGCCGTACAAGTGGCTATAAAGCAGCTGTGGATCCAATCCGAGAGCCCGGTATACCTGTTCCAGCAGCTTCACTTCTGAAGGGGCAATGTTGCCATCCACAGTCGCTAACGAGGACAAAGCCAAGGCCAATTGCATTCGCCCTTCCAGCGTCAAATTTGCAAAACGCGATTTGAAACTTGCCAGAGATGTTCCCTGTCTAACTTGCAACTGGTACTGGGCACGAAGGCGCGTGCATTGATCGACGTGCAGATGTTTCCATGATCCAATCATTGCTTCGACCGCCGCAGCTTCTTCCGGGCTCGCATGACCATCTGCGAGAGCAACGCACGCCGACAGAGAAACGGTCAGAGAAGCTTTCTTGTATTCATCAGTGGTTCGATCCGAGGTGGATTCGGATGTGAGAGGGAAGAGCACGATCATTTCTGCAGGCTTTGGCCGGCGCGCTCCGGAAAGGACGTCTGGTTCGAAACCAACGAGGGCGTGGTTGAGATTCGTAACAATTTCCGTGATTTTCGCCGATGGAGGATCTCCCACGTATCCGAGCTCTCGTAGTAATGCTTCTAATGTCACCGGCTCGATTGGAGCAACGATGGAGGTCAGGAATGCCTGCCAGCGTTCGCATTCCGTGGATGGCCAAAAACGGAGAGGAAGGTTAAGAAACGCCTCGAGGGTTCCAGCCTTGGCCGTGTTTCGCCCGAGATAGCGGCTATATCCATCGATCGCCGCTGTACTTTGTTCGATGATCTCCTTAAGTGTTTGTTGCGGCGAACTGAGCGCGGCGACATCTGGAATCCCAGAGAACTCGTATTTGATCTCAGGCTCAAGATGCATTGGCCAACCGGGCTGGTACGCCAGTTTGAGCTTCGTCTTGTTGGCGGGTACAACGAGCCCGTCGCCGAACTTCTCTTTGTAAACACTAGCGAAGGCTGCTTCAAATTCTTGAGGGCATCGTGTCGCTGGTGTTCGCAGATAAATCGTTGGCTCCACATATGCCCAGCGCAAAGCCCATTCCATTGGAATAGGTTTGCCATCCCTCATAAAACATCCGAGACCGTACCGCATGATAAAAGGAAGTTCGAAGGTTCGCTCCCATGCCCTCGGCAAGTCTGGAACTGTGACTCCTCCTAAAGCACGCGCTGCTGCGAAATCTGCGAGACGCAGGCAGCAGTGTGTCACACTTCCCGGTTTTTCTTGAAAGAGAAGCCTAAGGCGATGTATTTCGTCGACGAGCTGTTCCAACTCCTGTTCGGGAGGATTAGAAACGTTCCCTTGAATGAGATCCAGAACACGCCGTTCGAGTCCGTAAAAATACAGCATTCCAAGGCCAGGCTCAGTTAAGGATGAAGCACCTGCAGCAAGCCAATCAAGGTAGGATGCGCGTTGTTCTGGATTGAGAGTGGCATAGTTGAAGTAGTATCCGATTACGTCTGGCGGAATGGCCATCCCTACTGTTGCCGATAGCAAAGGATCAAGAGCGTAGTACTGTTCGAAGTTCGTGCCTTTCCCGACGTAGACAAAACCGCATGGTAGAGTACGACCTTGGACTTGAATAGGCTCGCCTCTTCCAAGCCATCGCAATTCCTTCGATTTCACTGCGCGCGGCGCAACAGGAAGCGTAAATTCTGTCGGTTGTTCCCACGCTTTCGATCCGACGCTGACGGAGATCAATCGTTCCGGTCCTTGCATCTGTGCCCTTGACGAAGCTTGACCCTCTCGACTCTCTGCAAGTGGCAATGGCGGTGGACCGGGAACCATGCGGCCAAACTCAACATGGGCAAGATCCGGCGCTGCCGATGCCGTCGCAGCTTCCTGTTTTTGCGTTGGCTTTGTAGCAATGTTGCCAGCGGACCTTCCGATCTGCCTGGTCAACCAGGAATCGTAGAACTCTAGGTTCTCGCTAAAATCCTGAATGATTGACTCGGCGGGTACACGATTGGCGCATATAGTTCGACAATCATTGAGCGACATCGAGAGCTTGTCCCGCAATGATCGCGAGCTTTCTTCCTCGAGAGCTCCGATCAATGCGTTTGCTTTATCTATATTGTGATGAATCGTCTCGTTTGAGCCGAATTTCCATAACCATCGGCTAAAGCTTGTCTTTGCTATAACCTCATCTCGCGTACTCTGATGTGTTGCCAGGTTTTTCGCAAATTTGTCGACGTGTTCAGCGATGTGCGTATCAAACCAACGTTGCCTGTAAAGCGACTGCACCGTTCGACGTCCTGCATCGCTGGAGAACGGCGGAACCGGATGATCGATCGGAATTGACTTTGTCGCGAGCGTGATCTTGTCAACCGCTTGGACAATTGCGCTTGCTGACTTTGGGCCTACGCCTCGCACTTGGGAGACCCGATATTCGTTCCACCCCTGCAGATCCGAGACTGAACAGATGCCAACATCCTTAAGGGCCTGCAAGCGCATGCCAGTTGCGTGTTTCTTCAATTCGTCCAGAGAAATCGCTTTGAGTCGCTCTCCCTGAATACCCTGGACGTATTGATTCGACGATAGTTCGATCTCGGCTAGGAGGTTCTGCCGCAGATCTTTCAGCTCTGTGTCCAACTCTTCAAAAGGCGACAGAGCTTCCCACATCCGCCTTTTAAGCTTCGAGGCGGGCGAAAACCTGTAGGCAAGAACGGTTCCTGCCACAAATAGCAGGACAAACAGTAGTAACCCTGGCATGGAAGGAATCTCTGCTTTCGACAATAGCAGCATCTATCGGGACCGGCTCATCCGAGCAGATTGCGCTTTTGCAGTAAACGCCTCGTAAACCTCTAAAAAGAAAACAACTAACGGCAATCCGTAATACCCAACACACTCAGAGCTGCAGTTCTGCCGGACGAGTCGAATCCGCAAGCGGCATGTAGTGAAAGTAAATGCTACGGGCACTGCGGCAGAGACAAGAGATTATTGTTCCAAACTCCGTCTGCATAGGTCCTAAGAAAAGGGGTCCTTCCCGTCTCTCTGACAACTCCCACATCTGAGCGTTTTCCCGACACTGGGTCGAGAACGTAGAACGTGTTGGTCCTCTCCTCGATGCTCTGGATTACCTGTTCTCGCGTCCATTTCCAAGGCGGATTGCTGTATTGGTTTCCCAAATACGTTATGTGCTCATGGGGACTTTTAGGATGTGGCTTGGTAATACACCTCACTTGGACATCAGCCATTTCAAATCCTCCGTTTCTGGCTGTAGTTACAGCGACTGTGGTTTTGGTCGCACGAGGCTGGAAAACGTCTCAAATGGCAGATACAGCAGTGGACTTCATTACGATTCGTTTGAAATCGCTCTCACCAAGTATGCGGAGCGCTTGCCCTTTTGCAATGAGCTGTTCGGCCTTCCGATGTTTTGAGCTCTTCTCTTGACCGTTCAACTTACGCAGATCCTGATCTCCGACAACCAGCAGCGTCGTGTGTTTGGTTACCCCATCTTCGACACGGCATCCAGCGGCTGTGGCTGCTTCGACTGCTTCTCGCCGTGGAATCGACAACGCACCAGTAAATACAACAAGTTCGTTGCAAAGCTCCCCATCCGGGTTACCATCGCGCCTGAAACCGTGTACAGAACTTGAGCCGATGGGCTGTTCGACACGGACTAGCCATTGCTCAAGACTCAGACCTGTGTCAGAAATAGCTCGCAAGAGTAGCTCTCCCGCACATCGGGCATCCTCCAGAGCATCATGCGCTTGGTACTTGATTCCAAAATACGAAGCGACGCTGGACAGGCCATAACCTGACTTCGAGAATTGAGGCCATGCTCTTCTGACAACCCTGGCAGAATCGAGCCAGGTGCATACACAAGAGCCAACTCCAGCCCGATCGCAGGCGCGGGCAACGGCGAGGCGATCAAAGGGAGTGTGGCATATCACGATGCGATTCTGTAAACGGGTAGAAATACTCGGAAAGACTCCAAGCCAATTCGGAGCATTTGCCACTTGATCTTCGTCGATGCCGTGGATTGACACGTTTATTGCGTCGAATTCGTCTTCCGGATTAACGAGTGATTTCCAGCAATCCGCCAAACCGTCCTCTTGGAAAGAGGCGATTCCGACTTGGCATATGCTCGACAAATCCGCATTTGCAGTCTCAACGTCGATGACTACGAAGCCCATTTCAAAACTCCTCATGACTTCCGCCACTTGCGAACCCCGCAAGGGAATCAGCAACGGGATCGACTCGCAACGGCGGAAGCCTTTGTTGGGGAAGAGATAAGTGTGACACTCGGGGTCCTGACTGTCCAGTGAAACTCCCTCCGAGAGGAGTCACTCTGTTTGTAGGGACCGGCAGTGAAAGGATCGCTTGATCGGCCACAACTCTGATTCGCGTGGTCAAATCAGACAGTTCAGCTGAGATTCGATAAGCGCGGGCGAAATCTCTCTATCTGATGCTCTGTACTGCAAGCTTGCACTAGCGGCGGTACGATTGTAGGTAGATTTTCACAAGTACGATGGCTGAACGACTTTCTCGCAAAGAACTTTACGATCTCGTCTGGTCCGATCCGATGACAACCCTCTCCTCCCGGTTCGGGATATCTGATGTTGCCCTCAAGAAGACATGTCGGCGGGCTGAGATTCCGACACCAGACCGTGGCTATTGGGCGAAGAAGGAAGCTGGCAAAGAGACTTTTCAAGCCGCACTTCCACTGCGCCCTCCCGGTATGGACGACGAGGTTCTGGTCGCTGGAGGCAACAATTTCTACTGGCATTCTGAATCGCAAGAAGAGGAACTCCTGGCTCCTCTGCCTACGCCACCCGAGTTCTCCGAACCAATTGAAGCTGTACGCGAAAGGATCGCTAAGGCTATCGGCGAGATAAATGTTCCACATCAGGTTCGCGTATGGCACCCAGCGATTGACCGTTTTCTCAAAGAAGATGAAGAGCGCCGCCAGAAACAACTGGCTGGAGCCTACAGTTACTCATGGAACAAGCCGCAGTTGGATACTGCATTCGAGCGGCGTGGTTTGCGCATTCTCAATAGCCTGTTCTTCGCAACAGAGAAAATGAATGGTAAGCCCTCGATCTCCTTTCGCGAAGGGCTCGACATTGGTATTTCGTTCCATCAGCGCTATGTTCACCTCGCGTTAGATCAGCCAAAACAACCAAATCGGCGCAGCCGGTTTCAAGTGGCACAACCTGGGCCCAGTGAGACCAAGCTGGCCTTGTCCATTCGCCGCGGTCCCTGCTCAGAAACGGACCGAATGACCTGGCAGGATCATGATGAAGGCAAGCTTGAAACGCGTATGGCGGAGATTGCAGTCGAAGTGATCCTGACAGCAGAGATTCAGTACCGCGAGATGGCAGTCCAGCACTACCAATTGCGTGTTGAGCGAAGGGCACAGCTCGAAGAGGAAGAACGGCAACGAAAACTTGCCATTGAGCGCGCCGAGAAAGAACGGCTCAAGCGGATTGAACAGGCCAGGATCGATCGCCTTCTCAGGGACGCAGCAGCATTCCAACAGGCCGCTGAGATAAGGAAGTACGTTGAAACTATCCGATTGACCCAGGCATGTGATGGATTTTCCGTGACTGGTGAATTCGAACGATGGAGTCAATGGGCATTGGCGCAAGCTGACCGCATCGATCCGGCTCATGGCGGGGCGTTCTTAAAGGCGATGCACGATGAGGACGAGGTCAGGAAGTAGGCTCATTTCCGGCGTCCAATGGAGTGACTGCGCGGTCGAGCCAATTTGTGGCATTGAAATATGGACCGATCACCGACGACAATGAACTATGCGTGACGTTTGGTTCACGTCCGACTTCCACTTCGGACACTTCAACATCATTCGATACTGCAACCGTCCGTTCGCAAACACGCAGGAGATGGACGATGCGATTGCGGACCGTGTGAATGCGTGTGTCAAGACGAATGACGTCCTTTATTTTCTCGGTGACTTCTGCATGGGAAAGGCGGAACAAGTAACCGCCTATCGGAAACGGCTGGCGTGCAGGACTATCCATTTCACTGAAGGCAATCACGACAAAACAGTGCGAAAGCTCCAGCATCTTTTCGCGTCGTGGGAGACGCTCTCAGAGATCAATGTTGTTAAGCAAAGGATCGTGCTTTGTCATTATGCGATGAGGGTCTGGCCACATCATGCGCAAGGTGCATGGCATCTGTATGGGCACTCGCACGGCAACCTGCCCGATGAGCCTCTATCTCTTTCGCTTGACGTGGGCGTGGATACCCATGACTTTCGCCCCTGGCACTTCGACGAAATCGAGGCAATAATGGAGGCAAAAGCGGCGGCACGGGCATCGAACTTGCAGGCCGAACGTCGAGCTGTTCTTTCTGAGCTGGCAGACTACGATCAGGAAATCGGGATCTGAGACTGGCGGTCTCGAGAGCCCCAGTCTCACTGAGTAGAACAGGTGAGCAGGATCAACTGCGGAAGCTTGTGCGAGCATTTTCCGAGCGTTTTTGGATGAGTGCCGCCACGTCTTCTGCAACCGGACTCCGGACCTTAAGCTTGGGAAGAGTGGCGAGAATCGCATCTGCCAGTTCCGCTACGCGGCGCCGCACCAGCGGCTTGGCCAGTCCGGCTTCTTCTGCAAGCTTCTCGAAGTTTCTTGGAGTGACTCGATCAGATGAATACTCCCCGCCGATCTTCATCGCCATTTCAGGGCTGAGTTCCGGATAGTAAATCGTGCTTACGACGTCATAGAGCGGGGCAAGCCGAACCTGAAGGTCTCTTGTTCCAGCACCTGGATACACGAGGGAGAAATTCTTGCCGTGGGCATCGTTGTTCCCAACCAGATAATTGAAGATCACTCCATCGAGCAGTCGCGCCAAGTCAATGACTGGCGCACTTGAGACCGCCCGCAACAGGTTGAAACAATCTTTAAGCGACGGTCCACCTTCTTTCTGGTACTTCGTTTCGGGAACGATACCCTGTGCCTGGCAGAAATCTTCCTGATGAACCCGTTCGACAACGGGTTCTTCGCCTACCGCCTGCCGATGAACGCGGTCGTAACGCTCGACAAGGAGAAATGTCGTGCCTTCGACCGTTCGGGTCTCGACCGGCGCCGCGGGCAAGCCAATCGCCGCGGCGAGTTCCATCGAAAGTGCTTCGTTGAATACAACACCTTCGAATCGATCGATCGCAGGCTTCAGAATGTGCGTGCTCGGCGCACCGCCCAGCGGAAGACTGACGCCGTCCTTCTCGATTCGGACGGCGACCTTGTCTTGTGCCCCTGCGAGCGAGAGTCGCACGCCTCTTTCTCCTGCGAGTAGCGGACGCCTCGGCAGCTCTTTGAGGACCGCAAACAATTCTGCCGTGGAGAGCTTACGGTATTCGTAGTTGCGTTCGGGCAAGGGCTCGCCGACAGGAACAAAGGTGACTGCTCCGGCGCATTCACCGCCAATCCGCTCCAGCATGGCGTAATCGTTACGTGCGCTGATGCCCAAATTGCGGGCAATGATGTCGCGCTTACTCTCCTCGGGCAGGATATCGGCGAAGAAGCCCCTGCACTCTTTGCGCGTAAAGCGTTCCTTCTGCAATGGCAAGGACTGAGAGAGAGGGCAGGCGCCAGGTTTTTTCAGCCAGCTTTCGGCGTAATTGAACACCATCTGACCGCCCTCATTCTGGATGAGGTGACCGACGAAGTCCTTGTGCAAATAAACATCGAGTCTCTTCGCCATGCCTTACTCCTCTTTTGACGCTACGGGCGGAATCAGCGTCAGCTTGATTCCCAGCGTCTGCAAAACTGTGAGCGCTTTCCCGATCTCGCAGGTTTCCTTGCCTTTCTCCAGATCAATGACAAACCGGAGTCCCGTCCCTGAGGTCAGTGCGAGATCCTTCTGAGTGACTCCCAGATGCTTGCGCGTCTGCCGAATCAGATCTCCAACCAGCTTTGGTGTGTACCGCACCAGTCCTCCAAGGATAAAATTACCGTACGGGGATATTACCGCTATTTAGGCCTGCGAGCAACTGGAATATTCCCTGACGGGAACATTAAGTATCAAGGGCGCCTCAGCGCCAGAAGATATTCCCGTTCGGGAATGTTTGTCGGTCAGCATCAGATGAGCCTGTGATCCAATCTTTACAGGGGGATGACAGGGTGCGCCTTATAGTAATTTCCGATACACATTGTCTCCACAACAGAATTGAGGGCCTACCTGACGGAGACGTGCTGGTTCATGCTGGCGACTTCATGAACTCTGGGTACGACGTACAGGAGGTTCTGTCGTTCAATCAATGGCTCAGCGAGCAGCCCTTCAAGCACCGCGTAGTCTGCGGCGGAAATCACGACCGATATTTCGAAGCCGCGCCACGGCAAGCGAGAGCGCTTCTGACCAATGCGATCTACTTGGAAAACGCTGGGATTACGATTGACAACATCACGTTCTGGGCTTCGCCGTACACTCCTGAGTTTATGAATTGGGCTTTCATGTATCCTCGCGGCACATCCGCACAGCGATACTGGAATCTGACCCCACTTAACGTCGACGTTCTCATTACGCATGGCCCACCCTTCGGAATCCTCGACCAGACTGCGCCCGGCGAAGCACATCTCGGATGCGAGGAATTGCTCAATGCCGTCGTGGAGAAGAAACCCAGGGTGCATCTATTTGGTCACATTCACGGTGGGGCTGGAACGTTCGAGAACGGAACCACGCGTTTCGTGAATGCCGCCTATCTGAACGAACGCTATAAGCCGCTCGATCCGGCAGGGAAAATCCGCATCGTTGATCTCTAACGTCTTCTACGTTAGGCCTGAGTGGTTATATCCTTAGGGAAATTACGATCAAACGCCACCCGCCCATGTAAGCGACATCGCTCACGCATCGAGCGACTCCTTCATAACCGTCCGGCAAACCGAAGGGGAAGAGCTATAGTTGGAGGAACCTACAAAGTGGAGAATTCCCATGGGCTTCGGGTTCCGCAAGAGTTTCGGCTCAGGACCTTTTCGCTTCACCGTGTCGCCCCGCGGCGTGAGCAGCTCATTTGGCGTCCTAGGCGCCCGAATCACCGCTGGGCCACGGGGAACCTTCGTTACGATCTCTTCGCATGGGGTTTACTACCGGCACAAGATTGATGCACCCAGCCCTCAACAGCCTTCGCCCGCAAAACCGGCGCAACAATATGAACAGCCGCCGCTCGCATGTGCCGAGGGTACCTCATCCTGCGTCAGGTTTGGGATTGGTTGGATAGAGGCGCACTGCCTAAGGTTCGCCCCGTTTTCCGTTCACTTCGGCGTCAGCACCTTGTCAGGGCCGAGTGCAGCATTCCGTAGGGCTCACGTTGACGATATTGAGAATGACCTCGGTGAGGTCTCTGCCTCTTCACGGCAAAGGTCAGGCTCTTTGACACCCCCTTCATGAGGTACTGGCGAGGGTGCTGAAATTTGGAATCTGTGTTTTCCCAGTGTTTTTGAGTGCTCAAGGGTACTGTAATTAGCCATCGACGCCCATGAAATCATTTAGATGCAATCAGTTAGCGTAACTGTCACGGCAGAGGTCGACATCAATCAGTCTAGGGCTATGCGGCCATCGGGCGACTGAACGGGATGACTAGCAAATTCGGAGCGTTGCAGGCCCCCGCAACGAATTTGCTATCGGTCCTCTTTAAAACACCCCTGATTGAGCGAATTCCGTAAGTCATTTAATTATCAGGGGTTGCGGCGATATCTTGAGCTCGTCTCTGGCCGACACCAGGAGTTACACACCGTCAGGCCCTGTTTCCTCCAATTGTGACTCTGCCTCTTCGACCGGCAGGCGAAGGCGCCGGCATGGGGCGCATCGACGGCGACAGGGGCCTGATTGACTGCATCTCCTGCGGATTCTGCTTGCTGAGAAGATGAACGTCCGTGAACAAGGCCCTGACCGCCAAACTGGCAACAAACAAGCCTCTTCGACGATCAACCGCAGGTGTCTCCACCTATTTGACCCATCGGAATATGTGGTCGCTTTCCCGCCAGTGCGGAAAGGCGCAAAATAGGGTCGAGTCTGGGATTTGCCGTCGGAGTTGTGATAAAGCACGTCTGTACGAAAGCAAGGGGTCAGAGAATGATTGCAAGTTTGTTTGCCTTTCCAAGCACCCGAGCCCGGTACATAGAAGCTCCGCTTCTGAAAGAACGAGAGGAGTACCTTCTGCATCTCCAAGGGCAGGGCCGTAACTATAGGCACTTAAGGGGAATCGCGGCGATGATGCTCAATTCAGTCAAGCTATTGAATTTGGTCAAAACGCGATCTATCTATCAACAGGAAATAGCGAATGCGAGCGCACGTTGGCAAAACGATGAGAAGTCCAATGCACGAAAGAGAGGTAGAAAAAACTCGGCTTACAACTTTTCGCGCATCACCGCTCAGTGGTTGAGATTTCAGGGGCTGCTGGTCGAGATAGAGAAGCCAGAACTTCCGTTCGAAGCTTTGGTCAACTCTTACCTAGTGAGCATTCAGTTCACAAGAGGCCTTTCACCAATCACGATTGCAAATCAGAGGAGTCGACTCTTAAGATTCCAGAAATGGTGCTCGGGAAACGGATGTCGCATTGAGAATGTTTCATTGAACGACTTGGATTCGTTTCTCGTTTGCCTACAGGCCGAAGAATGGCGTCCGCGAAGCATCGCATCGGCGTCGGAGGCGCTTAGAGGATTCTTTCGGTTCTGTGAAGCACAACAGTACTGCGCGCAAGGCATAGCGCGGGGAATTCTGAGCCCACGAACCGGTAAGCGCGAGGTCGGACCAAGAGGGCCAGCCTGGAGAGACGTTCGGCGACTACTTCGGCTTTCGGCCGGTAGGAGCCCTGTAGAACTCCGCGCAAACGCCATCATCTCACTCTGTTCAATCTATGGGCTGAGAAGAGGTGAGGTCGTCCGCCTTCGTTTGAAGGACTTTGATTGGGTTAATGAAACCCTGACCATTCAGCGATTAAAGCGCGGAAGATTACAACAGTTTCCAATTCAATATGAAGTTGGAGAGGCGATCCTAAAATACTTGCAATTTGGTCGTCCACGATGTGATTGCCCATATCTTTTCACAACCGTGATTACTCCTTATCGACCGATGACGGCACCGTGCATCTGGAAGGTCGTCTCGAAGCGAATGAAGAGACTTGGCATCGAATCGGAGAATCGGGGACCGCACTCGCTGCGCCACGCCTGCGCCACAAAGTTGTTGAGAGCGGGATCCTCCATGCGAAGTATCGCGGATTTTCTTGGACATCGTAGTCTCAGTGCTGTGGCCATTTACGCAAAGTATGATCCCCGCTTGCTTCGCCGAGTAGCAGGACTTAGTCTGGCTGGCTTGCAATGAAGACCTCGGACGGCATTGACACGTACCTTCAGAGAAAACGTGCTCTTGGCCTCGCCTATGAGTCTGTAGAATTCGCTCTCCGGGCATTTTGTCGCTTTACGGGAGATGTGCCGCTTGAGGATCTGACAACTCGACATGTTCTAGATTTTCTTAACAGCCGGAACTCATCGACCGGAACCTGGAGAAGCAAATTCCGCATCTTAAGGCAGTTCTTTGAGTTCTCGACAGATCGTGGAACGATGCCAGCTCTGCTGATGCCTCAACGCCGGTTACCTGAACATCAGCCGTTTCACTCTCTTGTTTACACGCATGGAGAAATTCTTTCATTGATCCATGCAACACACGGGAATCAAACGAATCCCCTTTGCGTCGTGAGCGAGCAGACCCTTCGCACTGTGCTGCTTGCACTATACGGAACCGGGACCACAACCGGGGAAATGATCAAACTCAAGTGTGGAGAAGTCGACTTGAAACGCCGAATGATGAGCGTGTGCGGAGACCGAATTGTTCAGCCTCGCAAAATCCCAATCAGCAATGACGTGCGAAGTCTCCTACATAATTACTTGCGCTCCAAAGAGCGGCAAACATTCGGTGGCGCTTATGTCTTTGTTTCAACCAGCGGTAGCCCGCTCAGAGACCATTGGATGGCTAGGAATTTTGTGCGATTACGCGCTCGATCAGGAATCATGCGCCACGACATGGGGTACCGTGAACCGCAAATGCGTGACCTTAGATCTACGTTTGCTGTGCACCGCATAGCCGCTTGGATCAAAGAAGGCGCGGACCTGAATCGAATGCTGCCTGCTCTTTCCGCATATATGGGGCTGTCTGGAGTCACCGCAATTGAGCGATACCTATCTTTGACTCCGGAGCGATTCAAAAAAGAACTCAACAAGCTCAGCCCTCAAAAAGGAAGAAAACATTGGCGCGATGATGCGGGGCTGATGAAGTTCCTTGCAGAGCTCTGAATGAGGGAGTGAAATTACTGCTCTCAACACATCTTTAAAATGGCGCACGTTCCTCGGGAACAATTATGGTTTTTATGAATAGTAGCTGTCAGTCTGATTTGTTAGTGTGTACATCTCGTGTACATCGCCGATTTGTTCTTTCGGTGCCTTTTGATGCTTTCCAGTGCGATCCAGTGCCTCTCAGTTGTTTCTGTTGAATTCATGGGCCAAACTTTCACGGCGATCGCGTAAAGGCAAGTAATCGATTTAAAATCTATCAGTTAGCACCCATGGCAGGTAACGGCTGTGTACATCCCGTGTACATCGTTTCCGAGCGAACATGCTTTTTTGCACTTGCAATTGTGACGTCAGCAGGAAGGTATCAGCTTTAGACGACGCGCGCGGAAAGAATCTATGATGGTCGAGCTCGATGAATCAGCTGAGTCTGTCCATCGAAAAATCGAAAAGCTTCAATGTGATCGTCATGATAACGCCGACCAGCCTCGCGAATGATGCGGATCCCTCTCTCAAATCAACCTAACACCAGGACCACCTCACCCGATCCCGCTGGACTGCCTTCACGCGGCTGCATGAAAGACTGCGTATTCCACACAGGGGACTCCGCCAATGCTACCGGGCTCGCAAAAGATAAACCGCACCGCACACGCTTGAAGTATAGGGCCGAGTGTCGATGCCTCCCTTGCAAGGCCGCGAACGCGCACTGCGAAGCTGTCTGGGCCAGAGCCCCGTGCGGCTGGAAACCGGAACGGCCTTATCCCGGCAGGCGCGTGTGCAAACACGCGGTTAATGGATATCTGTAAAGTCTCTGAGCAATTATTATGATCATGGAATTATTACGATCATGGAATCCAATGAACACATTTGAAGGTGGGTACGATCAGACGCTCAACGCATTTGCACCAGTGGACTGAATTGGAACCAATTGCGGGGAATCCTACGTCAGTGATCGCTCTCATCCATGGAACCTTCGGCTCGCATGCGGAGTGGTGTCAACGTGGATCACTGCTTCATAGGGCCATTCAGAAAAAAGTTACAGGAAATCCGTTGGTGTGCAGCTTCATGTGGTCTGGCAGAAACTGCGTCGTGCACCGTGAACTGGCCGCCAAAGCTTTACACGAAAAATTGGTCGAATCGCAGAAAAAATACCCTGGGACGCCGCATATCCTCATTGGTCATTCGCACGGCGGGAATATCGCTATCCAAGCGACCGCTGGACTTCCAGAGCATGAACAGGTCAGGATACTTTGCCTCTCCACACCCTTTCTCTATGTCCTTCCTCGCCCTAACTCAGAACGCCTGGATCAGATCAATGTTCCAGTGTTTGGCCATGCCTTCCTTCTGATGGTTGTTCTCGCGATGCTCGCAAGA
>Ga0181520_10004821_pt1 | contig 22161 bp, 18 predicted proteins | sample PEATcosm2014_Bin_29_FD_132451 | JGI IMG/M metagenome (GOLD analysis project Ga0181520, IMG submission 132451) | Peatland microbial communities from MTU Mesocosm Facility, Houghton, MI, USA - PEATcosm2014_Bin02_30_metaG | ecosystem: Environmental > Terrestrial > Soil > Wetlands > Peat | place...
ATGCCTCCAACTTCCTGTTTAACTCCCTCGACGAGTTGGTCGATAACGTGCGCCAAGGCATTGGCGAACTGAATTCCACGGTCGCTACCAATTAAGAGCATTATTTAGTGTAGTCAACTTAGTAGCCGCAGGTTTTAACCTGCGGATGATGGAACCCGCGCGATGACCCAACCCCAACGGGGTTGACGGTTCGAAAGGTCGGCCCCTTCAGGGCCGGAGACATTCCGGGTGCTCCGGTTTCCGTAGGTTTCACCTACGGCTATTCATGGAATCCCGCTTCGCGGGAAGGTGACGAGTCGAATCGATAACGCGCTTATCTTAGCCTCCATGACGCCGGAAGCCTATTCATTCGGACCGCCCGGCAGTTCGGTGAAAACTGCCAGGTTCTTGCCCCGCCGCTCGCGCCACGTCCCACGGCTGGCTCGCCGTGGGCTAACATGACAGCGCCAGCTTCGCGGGCTTTGAGATGGTGCCCGGGCGTAACTCAACGCATATGCCCCTTGCGCGCGTAGCCTGCCCGCCCGTTTCAAAAAGAGTCACAATCAGTCTGAATGGCTGCTTGACAAGACCTGAAACATTTCTCATAATCCGACCATCCAAGGGTTCTTTTTTCACGAACAGGGCTAAGACCAAATAGAAGAGAGGTGTTCCCAATGAACAGACGTGGGATGAGTCTCCTATGGGTCCTGACTATCCTTTGTGCAGCTTTCGCCGTGTCGTGTTCCAAGGAAGCGGCTCCAGGCGCCGCACCGCAAGCTGCGGCGCCCGCCCAGCCAGCGGCGGCAGCACCGGCAGCTCAGCCGGCTGCTACAGCGCCGGCGGCACCGGCCGGACCGGCGGTGGCGGTGATTCCGCCGGCAGGCCTTGCCAATAGCCAATCCTCCAAGACTCCTGATCTGCGATGCGATCTCATGGAGGTGCGGCGTGTCAGCGGCGGCGCGCTGCTGGTCAAATGGCGACTGGTGAATGCCGCCGCGCAAGCAAAAACCCTTCCTTACTACAATGGATGGAACGTTCGTCCTCCCCCCGAAGCGCTCTATTACATCGACCCTGCCGAAAACAAGAAGTATTCTCATCTTACCGACACCGACGGGCGCGGAATTGAAGATCTCTTTCAGGGAGACATTCCGGCGGGAGAGCAGCGCGGAAGTTGGGCGAAGTTTCCCGCGCCACCGGCCACCTCCGGCAAAATCAGCGTCAACATTCCGGATTTCCCGCCGTTTGAGGATGTTTCAGTATCGCAGTGAGGGGTGATTCTTGTTGAAGCCAAGCCCATGCGGCTACACTTGTGCGCTTCTCTGTCTTTGGGGGTTATTGATTGGACCTCCCTGCCTGATGGCCCAGAAATATCAGGTTGACGACCCCATTCCTCCGGGTGCGAAGGGAGCGATCGAGCCCATCCAGGGCAAAGTGGTGGATATCAAAGGGCTGGGCCTAGGCGTGGGAGGCAAGGTTCAGGATTTGAACGCGGCTCTTCGAGACCTGGGGGCAAAGACCACCGACATGGAGATCCGAATTGAGCTCTCCAGTGATGTTCTGTTCGATTTTGATAAAGCCGACCTCCTCCCCAAAGCCCTTCCCGAATTGACCAAAGTCGCCACCGTCCTGAAAGCTTATCCCAAGGCTTCTTGTACCATAGAGGGCTTTACCGACAGGAAAGGATCGGATCCCTATAACCAAAAGCTCTCCGAGCGCCGCGCAGAATCGGTGAAGAACTGGCTGCTCACGCAGGGCATTTCCAATCCCATGGCGACGCGCGGATGGGGAGCGCAGAAACCCGTGGCCCCCAATACGCTCCCCGATGGCCGCGACAATCCCGACGGGCGCCAAAAAAATCGCCGAGTTGAGATCGTGGTGAAAAAAGCCTAAGGCGATGGAGAACGGCCCTCCAACAATCCTTGAAATACAGCAAGGTTCTTGCGCCAGCGCTCGACCGCCCATTTCCCCAACTGCCTTTGACGCTCCTGTTGGTCCACAGGAGATGCCCGCAGCTTCTCAAGGCATTCCGGTTCGATTACGGAAGTATCGTAAGTGATGACGGCATCTTCCGGAAACCCGTAAAATCTCCGCAGGCGCTCGGGCATCACCATAACGCCGTTCATCTCCACGCCTACGATCAGGGCGGCGGTAAACCTGCACACCAGATAGTCCGAAGGGGATACAATCGGCAACCAAATAAACAGAGGTCTCCTCTGCTCGCCCAGAGAAGTCATCAACTGGACGCCACTGAGACCGATATGCTGCGTATAGAGTTTGTCGTCGGCCGAAAAGAACCGGCACCTGTAGCGATCATAGTGCACGAGCCGGCCGCCGGCTTTGAGATAAGCGTGGGCGCCGGCAATATCCTTGCCTTCGAATTGGCCTAGCGTGATCAGTGCGGGGAGCTCCGCGGGATCGTGCGGGGGCGGGGAAGCGACGTCCAGCCCTAACGCCTCGGGGCCGGGTGGTCTGGAATATAAGGGGAAAATCCACCTTTCTTCGCCCGCCACCGGAGTCAAATAGACGGATGTCCCATAGGGGTTCAGCTCGGCATCCTCCGGGTGGTGATGCACGACAATCAGGCGCTTCCGGGCATTCCATTCCTCTAACACAGGTCCATAATCCAGCCATGTAAAAGAGGTATTTAAGAGGATAACATCAAAGTGGGAGCCAGGATTATTGATCTGCGACCACTCGGCGATCTTATCGCCGCCGAGGGGCAGCCGCGCGCGGAAATAATCGACCATGTGGAATTGATCCCCGGTTTCATAGAGCAGGTGAGGATCGTGCCCCAGTTCCAGGGCGAGAGCGGCAAAGGCGCCCATATCTTCCGTATGGCCGGGAAGTCGTTCCACAACGGCAATGGTGTGAGTCATCTAGAGTCTCCATGAAGCCGCATTAAAAATGATGAGGGTCAAGGTTCTGTTCTTTAAATTCGTTCTCTCTCGTTTTTCTATTGACAGCTATAAGACAATTTGTTGATAATCCTCCAGCAGCGGCAAAACGCCAATTAAATAATTGAAGGAGTACCCCATGGCCGAGAGCGTCCAAAAGAAGCTTTCAAGAGTGCGAGCCCCACGTGTCCACGTGACCTATGATGTGGAAACGGGTGGTGCTATCGAAACAAAAGAACTTCCATTTGTGATGGGAGTGCTCGGTGATTTTTCGGGTCAACCTGTCGATCCCCTACCCAAACTCAAGGATCGAAGGTTTGTTGAAGTTTCGCTGGATAATTTTGACAGCGTTTTGGAAAGCATGAAACCCCACGTGGCATTTTCCGTAGACAATAAGCTGAGCGATGACGAGAATGCGGGGCAGTTGAAAGTCGATCTCAACTTCAAAAGTATGGATGACTTCGAGCCTGAAAAGGTCGCGCGGCAGGTGAAGCCTCTGCGCGAATTGCTCGAGCTCCGCACCCGTCTCAGTGACTTAAAGGGCGCGCTGCAGACCAATGACAAGCTGGACGAGGCACTCCTCGATGCCGTCTCAAATACTGAAAAGCTGAATAAGTTGCGGTCGGAACTCGAACCGAAGAAGGAGGGGAACAATGGCTAACGAAACGAAAGCGGCCGCACAAGCACAAGTGACCGAGCAGGTCGGGGAAAGATCTCTTCTCGACCAAATTGTCGAAACGGGGCGGGTGGGAACGGACACTGCGACTCGCGAACGCGGCAAGAGCTTAGTGAAAGAATTCCTCACCCAGGTTTTGGAGGGCGAGGTCACCATCTCCAAAGATACCGAAGCAATGATCAATTCGCGCATCGCGCAGATTGATCATCTGCTCTCCATTCAGCTCAACGAAATCCTTCACCATCCCACGTTTCAAAAGCTGGAAGGCAGTTGGCGGGGCCTCAGATACCTGATCAGCCAGAGCGAAACCAGCGCCATGCTGAAGATCAAGGTCATGAACGTTTCCAAGAAGGACCTTCTGCGCGACCTGCAACGCGCCCCGGAATTCGATCAAAGCGCAGCCTTCAAGAAAGTTTACGAAGAAGAGTTCGGAATATTCGGCGGCCAGCCGTATGGCGCGCTCATCGGCGATTACGAGTTCACCAAGCATCCGGAAGACCTGGAGCTTTTGGAAAAGATGGCGGCAGTGGCGGCCTCAGCGCACGCCCCCTTCATTTCCGCGGCCGGTCCCCAGCTCATGAACATGGAAAGCTACACGCAGTTGGACCAGCCCCGCGACATCGGCAAGATCTTCGATACCACGGAGTACGCCAAGTGGAAGGGCTTCCGGCAAAGCGACGACTCGAAGTACGTCTGCCTCACTTGCCCCCGAGTTCTCATGCGGCTGCCCTACGGCAAAGATACCGTGCCCGTCGACGGCTTCAACTTTGAAGAAGGGGTGGATGGGACGGACCACAACAAATACTGTTGGGGCAATGCCGCCTACGCGCTCGGCGCCAGAATGACGAATGCCTTCTCGTTGTACAACTGGTGCACGGCCATCCGGGGCGTCGAGGGTGGTGGGTTGGTAGAAGGCCTTCCCTCCCACACGTTCCATACCGATGAAGGCGATGTGGCGCTCAAGTGCCCCACCGAAATCGCCATTACCGACCGCCGAGAGAAGGAACTGGCGGACCAAGGGCTGGTGCCCCTTGTCCATTGCAAGGGCACGGACAAGGCGGCATTCTTCAGCATTCAATCCTGCAACAAGCCCAAGATTTACGACAGCGATGCCGCCACGGCCAATGCCCGCCTGTCTGCGCAGCTTCCGTACATGATGGCCACTTGCCGTTTCGCGCATTACCTGAAGTCGATGATGCGCGACAAGGTTGGCAGCTTCCTTTCTCGTGACGACTGCTGGAAGTTCCTCAATCGCTGGATCAGCCAGTATGTCACGGAAGACGACAATGCCGATCAGGCGACAAAGGCCCAATTCCCTCTGCGCGAGGCGCGCGTGGACGTGGAGGAAATCAAAGGCAAGCCTGGCTGCTACCGGGCCATCAGCTATCTGCGCCCGCACTTCCAACTTGACGAGATCAGCGTATCTCTCCGGCTGGTTGCTACGTTGCCGGAACCGGCGAAGAGGTAATTCTCGATTTTTAGTTTTGGCGGGATTTTCGGCAGGGTGCGCCTTTGCCGTCGACCCGTGATTTCAAATCGGTGAAAGGGAGGAACGAGAAATGCCTAGTGATTACTATCTTCTAATTGCAGGGATCAACGGGGAAACGCAGGCGCAAGGCTTGACCAACAACATCGAGCTCGAGAGTTGGAGTTGGGGCGCTTCGAATCCTGCCAGTCTCGGCGGCAAAGGTCTCGCCGCCGGAAAACCTTCACTGTCGGACTTGACCGTCAGCTTCGCGCTGGAAGCCGCCAGCTTCCAGATCATCAAGAGCTTGGTCAACGGGACTGTCGCTGCCACTTCCACGTTCACCGGCCGCAAGACAGGCGGCGCGGGAACACCTTACGTTTACTTGGTCATTACTCTGACCAATTGTTTGTTGACGTCTTTCAGTACAGGCGGTGGTTCGTCGGGTGTGCCTTCGGCGAGCCTCAGCATTGCGTACGAAAAAATCCAGTACCAATACTACTCACAGGATACGGCCAAGGGGACCGTTACTTTGGCCGGACAGGCAACCTACGACATCAAGCAGGTACAACAGACGTAGGCGCGCCAGAGGTTCTTGGTGCAGACATCGAGGTGCAAGCGTCTTCACGGCCCATTGCCAATTGGGCCGTGAAGATACCTTGATGGGCATGATCATTGGCGTCGTGCTGATCAAGCGAAGGGCCCCGGCATCCTGCGTGAGTCGGTGAGCCGAATAGACGACAGGGGTTCATCTCCGAACATTCGGGCTCACGATCACCGCTCCCACGCATTCCTCCGCAATCGCTAGAGCCCGGCACTGCAACAAACTGATGCAAGCTGTACGGTGTTCTATGAGCGCCGAACCTATTCCTTCTCGACACGGGCGGACATAGACCGCTATCACTGAAAATGGAGAGCCGGAGATGAGCGTACAAGAGTTGTTGAGAGCCGGCCGATTGGCTGACGCGCTAAAAGCCCTGAGCGCCGAAGTGCGGGATAATCCGACCGACACGCGCCGCCGAACCTTCCTCTTTGAACTCCTATGTTTCGCGGGAGAGTACGTCCGGGCGGATAAGCAACTGGAAGTGTTGGGGCAAGCGGGGCCGTCGAGTGAGATCGGCGTGCTGCTTTATCGTAGCGCGCTTCATGCCGAGCAAGAGCGGCAGGCCCTTTTTACCCGCGGCGAGTTTCCGAAGCGGCGGGACTCGTCTGCGCCAGTACCGGGAGGTACGTTCAATGGAAAGGCGTTCACTTCCTTCGCGGACGCTGATCCTCGAATTGGCCCCCGCCTCGAGATTTTTGCGGCAGGGACATACCTGTGGCTTCCCCTCGAACACGTCGCCTCGATTCAGATCGAACCTCCCAAGCGCTTAAGAGACCTGTTGTGGACGCCCGCGGCGGTTCGAACCACGCCCGCATTCAAAGGCGCTGAACTCGGCGAAGTCATGCTTCCCGTCCTTGCTCCTTTCTCCTGGAAGCACGCCGATGATGAGGTGAGGCTCGGACGATCCACCGTGTGGGAGCAACACGAAGGATACGATGAGGAAGTCCCCTTCGGCCAAAAGATGTGGCTGGTCGATGATGAGGAAATACCCTTTCTCGAATTGCGCTCGGTGGAGTTCACCCCGGCTCCAACGGGAGACTGAAGAACCATGCCCCTTGTTGACGACCTGTTGATCCCCATCGAAGGCGAGAACCCCAGCGGCGCCGACCTCCGCTACGAAGACATCTATTCGAAGATCAAGGAAGCCCGCCGTGAGGAGGCGGTTCCGCCTCCGGGTATGACCGAGAGCGACCGCAAGGTCGCGGATAACCCCCTGGTCATCAAACTCTCCACTGAAGCGCTCACCAAGAAGACCAAGGATTTGTGGTTGGCGGCTTGGCTCACGGAGGCGTGGGTAAAGCAAACCGGCTTTGGCGGGCTCCGGGATGGCTTGTCCCTTTGCCACGGCATGATCGAGAAATTCTGGGACACGCTCTACCCCGCACTCGAGGACGGCGATGTGGAAATGCGGGCGGCGCCCTTGGAATTCCTGGGCACAAGGCTCGAACTCCCGCTGAAAAGCGTTCGCCTCGTACAAAAACAACCCTATGGCTTTACGGACGTCAAAGAGTCCCGCAAGCTGGGGTACGAGGCCGACACAAAAAGTGACGAAGCGAAACAGGCCCGGAACGCAGCAATTGCGGACGGGAAGATTGCACTCGAAGTTCTGGATAAGTGCTTTGAAGAAACTCCCAAGGTTTTCTACGCCCAAGCCGAGAAGGACCTCGACGCTTGCATTGCGCTTCTCCCCCCGCTGAAGGAATCCGCCGATGCCAAGTTTGGCGACGCGGGGCCTTCGTTTGGCCCGCTGGAGTCAGTGTTGGCGGAGGTCCGGCAGCTCGTTCATGGATTTCTGCAGAAGAAGCGCGAGAAGGAGCCAGACCCCGTCGAGGAAGGGCAAGCTGAGGCTGCGGCCGAAGGTGGAGAGGCCGCTGGCGGCGTCCCGGGGGAAACCATCGGGCGGTCGGGGCCGGCGGGCATTGTGATCCCCTTCGGCGACAAAGAACCCGCCGAGCGTCGAGGTGCGATTGCGGCTGTTGCGAACGCGGCCGCGGCGCTGCGCAAACTCGATCCCACCAACCCCGGACCTTACCTGATGATGAGGGGCCTGCGTTGGGGAGAACTTCGGGCTGCCCTGAGCAAGCAGGATATGACGCTGCTCGAAGGTCCGCCCACGGAGTTGCGGCAGCACGTCAAGCGTTTGGCCATCGAGGGGAAGTGGGATGAACTGCTGGAAGCCACCGAGAACTCCATGTCGCTGCCTTGCAGCCGCGGCTGGCTGGATCTCCAGAAGTACGCTGTTGATGCGTGCGCGGGATTGGGCGGCGACTATTCCGGCATCGCCATCGCCATTCGCAGTGAATTGAAGACTCTGGCGCGAGATGTGCCGCAGGCCCTGGAAGTCACCTTGCTTGATGACACTCCTGCCGCCAACAGCGAAACTCGATCGTGGTTGCAGGAATTGGTCGCGGAAACGCCGACCCCTGCTCCGGAAGCTGCGCCCACGCCCGAGGGTGCGCCTGCCGAGGAGGGCGCGCCCGTCACGGAAGCTGCAATCGTTGAAAATCATTCGAAACCCGGGTGGCATCGAAAGTTCGCAGACGGCTATGACGTGGCGAACGAAGCTTTGAAGGCGGGGCAGATGGAAAAAGCCATCGCCACCATGATGCAGGAAGTCGACCGGCAGCTTTCCGGGCGGGGCCAGTTCTTCCGCAAATTGCAGCTCGTTGAGATTTGCGCGGCCGCCGGGAAGCCGGAGATTGCCGAGCCCATCATCGAGGACCTGTCAGCGCTCATCGAGAACAATCATCTGGAAACCTGGGAAAACCCCAAGACCATCGCCAAAGCCCTGGTCATGATCATGAAGAACAGCCAGAGGGTGAAAGAGGACGAGCGGGAAAAACAAAGACTCTTCCAAAAGGTCGTCCGCCTTGATCCCGTTCAGGCCATCGCCTCTCTTGGAAGCTAATGCCACCTGTAGATAAAGAAGGCCCCGTAACATTGTCGGTGCTGGATCGCCTCATCGATGCGGAACCGGAGCGCATTCAGGAGCCTCCCCTGACCCGGGCTCAATCGCTCCGCGAACTGCGCACGGCGCTGCGGCGTGATTTGGAGTGGCTCTTCAATACGCGCTGCACCATTGAATCCCCCCCGGAAACTTTGCGGGAGGTCGAGCGGTCCGTTTACAACTATGGCATCCAGGACACCTCAAGCCTGTACATGCGGTCGATCAAGGACCAGGAATTTCTGGCGAAGTCCATTAAGACCGCGATCAACTTCTTCGAGCCCAGGCTTCTGAGCGTAAAAGTCACTATTGGCGGCTCCTTCGGCGAAGTGCGCGGCCTGCACTTCAGTATTGAGGGCTTGCTGCGCATGGACCCGGCCCCGGAGCCCGTTTTCTTTGACACGATACTCGACCCGTCGAAAGGCGAGTACACGGTCCTGAGCAAATAGAATGCGCGATAATCTTCTCGATTATTACGAAAACGAACTCACCTTCCTCCGGCAGATGGGGAAGGAGTTCGCCGAGAAGCATCCCAAGATCGCCTCGCGCCTGCAAATGGACGCGAACCGCTGTGACGACCCGCACGTGGAGAGGCTCCTCGAGGGTTTTGCCCTTCTCGCCGCGCGCGTTCATCTGAAGATCGACGACGAATTCCCCCAGATTACCGAGGGATTGCTGAATATTCTCTACCCGCATTATCTTCGGCCCATCCCCTCGATGACGATCGCGCAGTTTCGCCCGGACCGGGAGGGAAAACTGACCGCCGGTCTCAACATTCCGCGCGATTCCTACCTTTTTTCCCGACCGGTGGATGGGGTTCCCTGCAAATTCCGCTCCTGCTACGACGTGACTCTTTGGCCCATTGAGATTAGCGACGCCCGTTGGGTGACGCCGGACAAGCTCAATCCTCCCCTGCGTGCTCCTGACGCGGTGGCGGCGCTGCGGGTAGAACTTCGCTGCTTTTCCGACATCACTTTCGACAAGCTCCAGATGTCATCCCTGCGGTTCTATCTGAACGGCGAAGGCGATGTGGTGAATTCGCTGTACGAGCTGCTTTCCAACAATTGCCGGCAGATCATTGTGAGGGAACCAGACAGCCCCAAGAAGCCCGCCCACACGCTCACGATGAGGTCCCTACGGGCGATGGGGTTTGCCCCATCGGAATCGGTGATGCCGTACCCGCGGAGGTCCTTCCAGGGCTACAGGCTCTTGCAGGAGTATTTCGCCTTCCCTGAGAAGTTTTTCTTTTTCGAATTGAATGATCTGGAACAATCGTTGAGATCTGTTACCGGTGGACGGGTGGAACTCATCTTTCTCATCTCTCCTTTTGAAGCCGAGCAGCGCCAACAAAGATTGGCAACGGCAGTTACAGCCAAGGTAGTCCTTCTCGGGTGCTCTCCGATTATCAATTTGTTTCCCCAAACTGCCGAGCCGATCATGCTGACCCAGAGGCGGTCAGAGTATGCCGTGGTCCCGGATGCGCGGCGGAGGATGGCCAACGAAGTTTTTTCCATCGAGGATGTGGTCAGTTCCGACCCCGTCACGCATGAACTAACCCACTATGAGCCGTTTTATTCTTACCGGCACCGGACTTTGTCGGACAAGAACCAAACATTTTGGTACTCCACCCGGCGGCCATCGTCGCGAAAAGGGGACGACGGGTCGGAGGTTTCCTTGTTACTTGTCGATCTGTCCATGCAGGCCCGCCTGCCGGACACACAGGTGATCACCGCTCATTGCACCTGTACCAATCGCGACATTGTTGCGCGCCTGCCGTTTGGTAACGAAAACGGCGACTTCGAGGTCGAGGGAATAGGATCGCTGAAGGGTGTCGTGGCCTTGCGCAAACCCTCATCAACTCTCCGGCCTCCCATGGGGAGAAATGCGCTGTGGCGGTTGATCTCCCATCTGGCGCTGAACTACCTCTCGCTCGTCGAGGACGGCAAGGATGCGTTGCAGGAAGTTTTGCGCCTCTACAACTTTTCTGATTCCGCCGATCTGGACAAGCAAATCTCAGGAATCACGGGCGTGAGCAGCAAGCGTCACTTTGCCCGCATCACCTCTGAAACTGGGATCGCCTTCGCCCGTGGAACCCAAGTGCACTTGGAGTTCGACGAGGAAGATTATTCGGGGGGCGGCGTTTTCTTGTTTGCCACGGTCATCGAGAATTTTCTGGGCTTGTACGCTTCGCTGAATAGCTTTAGCCAACTGGTCGTCAAGACACGCCAACGCAGGGGGGTATTGAAAGAATGGCCACCACGGGCGGGCCAAATAATCCTGATGTAAACGTCTCCACGGTGGAAACCGAGCTCCGCGAGGAACCCTTCCTCTTTGAGTTCTTTCAAGCCGTTCGCCTCCTGGGGCGTCTCATGCCGGACAAATCACCCGTGGGGGGATTCAATCCTCCGGGCACGGAGGCGGTGAAGTTCGTCGCCAATTCCACCTTGTCATTCCCCGCCAGCGAAGTGCAATCGCTCGAATGGCCCAAGAAGGAAAGTCCCGGGCGAATGAAGATCAACTTCATGGGCTTGACCGGGCCGCAAGGCGTGTTGCCGCTCTACTACACGGCCTTGTTGGCGGAGCGCGCGCGCGCCAGCGATTCTTCCGCGATCGATTTCTTCGATATTTTCAACCACCGTATCATTTCGCTCTTTTATCTGGCTTGGGAGAAATACCGGTTTTCGGTCGCCTACGAACGCGAGGGACTCGACCCATTTTCGCACCATTTGATGGACCTCATTGGCCTGGGAACTCCTGGCTTGCAAAACCGGCTTGCCCTCATCGATGACTCGATGCTTTATTACTCAGGGCTTTTGGCACAGCGTCCGCGATCGGCGGAGGCACTGCGGAACCTCCTGAGCGATTACTACGAAGTTCCCGTCGAAGTGGAACAGTTTGCGGGTGGCTGGTACCCGCTTGATCAAAATACCCAAACGGCTCTGCAAGGTGGACTCGGCGAATCCGAACAATTGGGTTTCGGGGCGGTGGTGGGTGATGAGGTTTGGGATCAGACGGCCCGTGTCCGCATTGCCTTTGGGCCGTTATCCCTGGAACAATATAAAGATTTCCTGCCGCAGGGGTCTGCCCACCAGTCCCTTCGGGCCTTGACCAATTTTTTTTCCAACGGAGAAATTGATTTCGAGATCAAGTTGATACTCGATCGCAGGGATGTTCCCGCATGTGAGCTGGGCGCCGGCGGTGCGGGCGCTCCGCAACTCGGCTGGCATACTTATGTCACGACGAAACCGATGAAAGAGGACGCTTCGGAAACGTTACTTCAACTTTGGGAAGGAAATGCATATGACCATCAACCTAAAATCGCTAATCGGCAAACTCAATGAGTACACCCGAAAAACCTTGGAGGCCTCCGCAGGCCTGTGCCTGGCTCGCACCAACTATGACATTGAAGTCGAGCATTAGGTGCTCAAGCTTCTGGACCAGCCGGACGGTGACTTCGCCGGCATTGTGAATCGGTTTGGCATCGACAAATCGCGTCTCACCGGCGAGCTGAACCGCAGCCTCGACAAACTCAAAAAGGGTAACGCACGCAATCCCACCTTGAGTCCTTCGCTCGTAAAGATGCTGACCGAGGCTTGGACCATCGGATCGATTGATTTCGGCTCCGGCGAGGTGCGAACCGGATTCACCATTTTGGCTCTGTTGACGAATGACGAGCTGAGCCGCCTCGTTCGCGAGGTTTCGAAAGAACTCCAGAAGGTCGAGCCGGAAGTCCTGCGCAAGGATTTCCTCTCCATCATGGAGCGGTCGGAAGAAGATATGGCAGCGCCGGTGGCCGCAGGGGCAGGAGCCCCAGGAGCGCCGGGCGCACCGCGGCCGGCGGGCGGGGGAAAGACCGCCAACCTGGATCAGTTCACCGTTAACCTCACCGAGAACGCCAAGGCCGGCAAGATTGACGCCGTGCTGGGGCGCGATGTGGAGGTTCGCCAGATCATCGATATCCTGATGCGCCGCCGGCAGAACAATCCCATCCTCACCGGCGAAGCTGGCGTGGGCAAAACGGCTGTGGTCGAGGGCTTCGCTGCGCGCGTCGCCAAAGGGGACGTGCCTCCGCCCCTCCGCAACGTGGTCGTGCGCACTCTCGATCTCGCCTTGCTCCAGGCGGGCGCGGGCATCAAGGGTGAATTTGAAAACCGCCTCAAGGGCTTGATTGAAGAAGTGAAATCCTCTCCCATCCCTATCATCCTGTTCATCGACGAGGCCCACACCATGATCGGCGCCGGCGGCCAGGCGGGACAGAACGACGCCGCCAATCTGCTGAAGCCGGCCCTGGCACGCGGAGAATTGCGGACGATCGCCGCCACCACGTGGTCCGAATACAAGAAGTACTTCGAAAAGGACCCCGCCTTGGCGCGCCGATTCCAGGTGGTCAAGGTTGAGGAACCGGGCGAGGTGCAATGCTCGGTAATGTTGCGGGGCATCGTTCCCTCTCTCGAAAAGCATCACAAGGTCCGCATTATGGATGAAGGGCTGACGTCCGCCGTGCGGCTATCGCACCGCTATCTGGCGGGCAGGCAGTTGCCCGACAAAGCCGTGAGCATTTTGGACACCGCCTGCGCGCGTCTGGCGCTGGGGCAGAGCGCCACGCCGCCCGCGATCGAGGATGCAGGGCGTCAACTTGACGACCTCGACGTCCAGAAGGGAATCCTAGAACGTGAGATGGCCATCGGCGCTGACCATGCTGAGCGTCTGGCGGCGATCGCCACGCAAAAGGTCGAAGTCGAAGCTCGCATGAAGGCCCTGAAGGAGCGCTGGACCAAGGAATTTGACCTCGTCTCGAAGATCAGGGATCTTCATGCCCAAATCGAGGGAAGGGCAGTTCCGCCGCCCGCAACCGCCCCGGGCGTGGCTCCCGCAGCGGCCGCCGCGCCCCAACCTGCCGCCGAAGCTGCCGGCGCTGGGGCTACGGCGGCAGCCACCGCGACGGAACCCGCTCCGGCCGCCAACCCCGAGGCCCTGCGCGCCGAACTCGCCAAGGTGGAAGCGGAGCTTACCGCGCTGCAAGGGGAAACCCCCATGCTTCGCGTCGCCGTTGACGCCCAGATTGTCGGCGAGGTGCTCGCTGCCTGGACCGGCATCCCGGTCGGCAAGATGCTCAAAAATGAAATCGCCACCGTGCTCTCGCTCATCTCGCTCATCGGAAAACGCGTCATCGGCCAAGACCACGCCATGGATATGATCTCCCAACGCGTGCAAACTTCTCGCGCCGCCCTCGATGATCCCAACAAACCCATCGGCGTCTTTATGCTGGTGGGCCCAAGCGGCGTGGGTAAGACGGAAACCGCGCTGGCGCTCTCCGATCTTCTCTATGGCGGCGAGCACAATCTCATCACCATCAACATGTCGGAGTTCCAGGAGGCGCACACGGTTTCAACCCTGAAAGGCTCGCCTCCCGGATACGTTGGTTACGGCGAAGGAGGAGTCCTGACGGAAGCCGTGCGCCGGCGCCCCTACTCGGTCGTCTTGCTCGATGAGGTGGAAAAGGCGCACCCGGACGTTTTGGAACTCTTCTATCAGGTATTCGATAAAGGTCACATGGAGGATGGCGAGGGCCGCGAAATCGATTTCAAGAACACGATCATCATCCTCACTTCCAACGCCTGCACCGATCAAATGATGAAGCTCTGCGCCGACCCGGAGACCATGCCCTCGGCCGAAGGCATCATCAAAGCGATGCGCCCCGAGCTGAATAAGATCTTCAAACCGGCTTTTCTCGGGCGCATGGTGCTGATTCCCTACTATCCCATCCGGGAAGAATCTCTGAAACTGATCGTCCGATTGAAACTGGGGAAGATCCAGAAGCGCATTGACGAGAACCACAAGATTCGCCTGACCTTCGACCCGGCCCTGGTGGACACGGTTGCCAGCCGCTGCACGGAAGTTGAGAGCGGAGCGCGCAACGTGGACAACATCCTGACCAACACCCTTCTCCCGGATATCTCCCGGCAATTGTTGGGGCGAATGGCCGAGGGCGAAAAGGTGTCAAGCATCCACGTCGGCATTGGGGCCGATGGGGCGTTTACCTACAGCTAGAGTCATGCTCCGTTTTGAGCCTCAAAGGGGCGGACTAACAAAGCCCAGGCCAACGGCCTGGGTCTGCAGAAGGAGGAGCGATGGAGCCCTGAAGGGGCGCGCCATGCTCGCCGCGGCAGACTGTAGTTCGCCCTTACAGGGCTCAACGTTCGGAGTTGAGGATCATCTCTAAACGCATGCCGTTGGCCTGGGCTTTGTTCGTTCGCCCCGTTGGGGCTGAACGCAGCGGACATATTCGCGCATTAGGCTTTTCTCGTGAGAAGAGCCGAGCTGGGGCGGTTGTTTACGGCTCAAACGTGTGAGGATGACCGGCGAAAGAGAGTCAATCTATGGGCGCCTGGACTCAAGCAGGTAAGCTGTTTCAGATCGACACTCCACTGGGGCAGGATGTTTTGCTGCTCCGAGGTTTCAAGGGCACGGAGCGCATCTCGCGCCTCTTCAGCTTTTCCCTCGACCTCCTGTCGGAGAACTCCTCCATTGCATTTTCAGATATCATCGGCAAGAACGTGACCCTCTCTTTGAAGCAAATCGACGGGTCCTACCGGTACCTCAATGGCATCATCAGCCGCTTTGCCCAGCATGATGCGACGGAAGAAGAGTTAACGTCGTACAGTGCCGAAATGGTGCCCTGGCTCTGGCTTTTGACCCGTTGTGCGGATTGCCACATTTTCAAAAACCAGAGCGTTCCGGATATCATCACCCAAGTGTTCGGCGCTTTGGGTTTCCAAGATTACACGAATTCACTGCAAGCTTCTTATGAACCGCTCGAGTACTGTGCGCAATACCGGGAAACGAGCTTTAACTTCGTTTCCCGCTTGATGGAGCAATACGGGATCTTCTACTTTTTCAAGCACGAGCAGGGGAAACACACACTGGTGATGGCGGACTCTTCCACTGCCCACAGCGCCTGTCCCGTGGTCAGCAGCATTCCCTATGTCACGGATACAGGTGGACCCCAGGGGGATGTCATCATCGAGTGGCAACTCGAACAGGAGTTGCGCACGGGAAAATACACTCACACGGACTACAATTTTGAAACACCGAGTACCAGTTTAATGGCCAGCGTGCCCACCGTCGATGACGTCGGAGGGAACAGCAATTTCGAGAAATACGATTTCTTCGGAGAGCATAAAACCAAGGATGCGGGAGATGCCCTGGCCAAAATTCGCATGCAGGAGGAAGAAGCTCAACACCTTCTTGCGAGTGGAAAGAGCCACTGCCGCATGTTCGTCAGCGGCTATAAGTTTACCTTGGAGGACCATCCTCGCTCGGACATGAATGCGGATTACGTCCTGACAGAAATACAACACACCGCCGCGACAGACAGCTACGGTACACAGGGATCTCCGGAAGGAGAATTCTACTTAAATACCTTCACGTGCATTCCTCTTTCGGTTCCTTTCCGGCCTTTGCGTCTAACCCCCCGGCCTGCCAGCCACAGCCTCTACTCCGCAGTTGTCATTGGCAGCGGAGAGATCAACACGGATAGCTATGGTCGGATTCAGGTTCAGTTCCCCTGGGACCGTGACGGAACCGGCACGTATTGGGCCCGTGTCACGCAGGTTTGGGCCGGCAATACCTGGGGAGCGCTGTTTATTCCCCGGGTTGGCCAGGAGGTCTATGTCGACTTCGAGGAAGGCAATTTCGACCACCCGGTTATCGTCGGCAGTGTATACAACGCCAATCAGATGCCGCCGGGCAGTCTGCCAGGTAAGAAAAACATCAGTGGCTTCCGGACTCGTAGCACCGAGGGCGGGGGGGATCACAATGCCAACGTCCTGACCTTTGACGATACGATGGGGAGCGAAGTGTTTTACATGCGTGCCGAGAAGGACATGGCGGTGCGCGTGGAGAACAATGAGGATTACCACATCTACAAAAACCAGACCATCACGGTGGATCAAGACCGAACGGAAACAGTTACCAACGGAAACGAATCCGTTACGATAAAAACCGGCACGCGCACCCATACGGTCAAGGGCGACGAATCGCTGACCGTGCAGACCGGCAACCGCTCCGTGACCGTGTCCACAGGAAATGACTCCCACACGGTCTCGCAGGGCAACCGCAGCGCCACCGTCAGCATGGGCAACGATTCGCTAACCGTCAGCGTGGGAAATCATTCCATCACCGTGAGTGCTGGTAGCAGCTCGGTCACGGCCATGCAGTCGATCAAACTCTCCGTAGGACCGAGCAGCATCGAGGTCACCCCCTCAGGGGTGACGATTAGCGCGCCGACGGTGAGCATCACGGGAGATGCGACGGTCTCCATAACGGGCAGCGCCGAAGTGAGTGTGACCGGCGGTATGGTTTCGATCAATGGTTGATGGAAGTTCTCTAGCCAGACAGATGAGGGTATGCCGGGTTTGCCTTTCAGGGGTCAATCGCAGGCCGAGGGGTTGCGAATCTTACGATAGGCACAAATCATGGGCAATGATGAAGTAGCGAAAACACCGCCAACGCCATTAGAGCAGCTCTCGGAGCGCGCGAAGGTAAGCGATGAAGCCAAAGCTCTGCTCACCGATCGCTCCGCCACCAAGGAGTTTATCGCCCTCCTGGTGGAGAAAGAGCTATTTAAGGACGCATTGCGCATGATGGCCTTTCTGCTCCCCAAACGGGAGGCGATCGGCTGGGGCTGCCTTTGTGTTCGGCACGTTTTGGCAGCCGACAAGGACAAACCGCTCCCGGAAGTTCAACTCGCCGCGGAACGATGGGTGTCTGCTCCCAATGATGACAATCGCTGGGCGGCAAAGCAATTGGCGGATAAGGAAAAGTCCCCAACTCCCTCCGCCTTGCTGGCCAAGGCTGTTTTTTTCGCCGGTCCGAGTATTGTGGCGCCCAACCTGAAGCCAGTGCCGCCGCCCGACCAATTAACCTCCGAATTTGTAGTCAACGCCGTGTTCATCGCCGGCTTGGTCAAAGAACCAGATAAGGCCAAGGAAAAGTATCAGGTGTTTATGCAGAAAGCCGCGGCTTTAATGGCGCGGATGGCGCAGCCTGCCAAGCAGTGAAGGTTGATGGAGACCGCTGAGTTTGTTCCCCGGAAACGGGAACAAGATCGTGAGCCGTAGGTGAACCTACGGCGGGGAGGACACTTCAATGCCAATACAGGTCGTCGAAGGAGCGTTGCTTATGTGCCCGTTCGGCGTGGCGCCGAGCCCTTTGAGTGTGACTTCGGACCCCACGGTCACCTCGTCGGGGATGCCGGCTGCCACCATCATGGATTTTGCCCCGCTGGTGAATATCATGCCCTTTGGAGTGTGTACAACGGTATCGAACCCCGAGGTGGCCGCCGCTACCGCGGCCGCGCTCGGCGTGCTCACCCCGATGCCTTGCATTCCCGCCACCGTGGCGCCATGGATTCCCGGCGCGCCCACGGTCATCAAGGGCGGGTTTCCCGCTCTCGATAACACCTGCAAGCTGATGTGTATGTGGGGAGGCGTGATTGAAGTTACCTTCCCCGGCCAGGTCACGGAGATGATCGCCTGATCTGACGTTGCTTCAGCATGGCGTAAGAGCCAGCGCGGATGGCGCAGACTCCTGCCTTTTGGAGTCTGCGACCCCGAAGGGACCGTGCGCGTTCAGCGCAGCCGATCCATTCGAAGGATGGATGCATCATCCCGATAGTAGAATCTCCAACTTGACCACGGCGACTCACCGGGGAGTTGGCGTAACCACAGGACAGGTCACTCGTTGGGCTGGTTTTCGTACGGGGGCGACTCCCTCTAAAGCCAGTAAAACGTGGTTGTCTGATCCCTTCCGCGCTCTGCGCTCGGTCCCGCTATGCCGCCGCAGGCTTCCAACACGGTACTACGCCTCGCCTCGGCTCAGGTCAAGCGAAATGGAGGCCAAGGGGTCAAAGTGCCCGAGAAAAAATAGGGTATATGGCCCGCGGTCCCATCGGCATAGGGGCAGGCCTCGTGTCTGCCCACCCCGGCGCTGATCCAGCCCCTGCGATCGGGCACCCACGAGGTGCCCCTACGCCCCCGCGGCCGATTCGGCCCCTACGATTGGGCGCCCCTACGTGCCTCTATTGGTATTTTCCTACCGCCCCAAAATCGAATGTAAAATCGACATCGACATTCTTCCAAACGGCGAAATTGTCCCTATTCACCTAGCCTCTGGTCGCCAACGTGCTACATATCTAGCAGTGGATTGTCGATGGGGTGGGAACATTCATGAGTGCTGGGTCCGGGCACCGGGCTCCGGGTGCTGGGCATCGCTGTTGGAAAAGCCCGCGAAGCGGGTGAAACCATGTAGCCCACGGCAAAGCCGTGGGAAAGAGTGCCGGTCCGATCACGCGAGCCCAGTCGCGGTCTGTTGGACCCGGCTTTGCTAGTCCGGCCCGTTGGGGCGGGAATGCCACGATGTATCAGAAAACGAAGGTACTTAGGCGCTGAGGCGAGGAAATTCTAAAAAATGTATATGTATGATAAAGAATGCTTTAGCTAGCTTCTGGGTCGCTAGCAGCGTAAAACAAAGTGAATCAAAAAATGAAGGCTAATCCCACGATGTTATTGAAAACAGAGGGAGGGGGGCTGGCTAATCCCACGATATTCATGAAAACAAAGATAGTTAACCATGTTTTGCCACGATATTTATGAAAACACAGGTAGTTGTGCGCTAAAACGAGCCGGTAGGAAGCAGAGGATGCAGAAAAAAGAGAAAATTGCTTCACTTTTTGCGAGAAAAAGAGGGATTGCCGTGTCAGGTGTGAGGTGCCAGGTCTTAGGTGCTAGGTGTCAGGTGTCAGGTCGAGCATCGGCGGTTGGGTGCGGGGCCGCAGGAGCCTGACGGCGGAGAAAAGTGGCAAAAATGAAGGTTCATCCGGGGATGTTGATCAAAAGAAAGGGCAGGCATCGGGCGCCAGGCATCAGGTGCCGGGTGCTAGGTGTTAGATTATGAGGTGTCGGGAGTTAGGTGTCAGGACGAGGCGTTGGTTGCGGAGCCTGTGGGAGCCTGACGGCGGAGAAAAGTGGCAAAAATGAAGGTTCATCCGGAGATGTTGATGAAAAGAAAGGGCCGGGCCGGGCGTTAGGTGTCAGGTGCCAGCGGCGCGAACCGGGTGGGTTTGGCTGAACTGGGGCGCAATTCCGGCAAGGCCGCAAGAAAAAATGATAAATTACGTTCAAAGCCGGAATGTACTTGAAAACAAAGGAACACACGACATAATGCCCGAATAGACAAAGACATCTAGATCCTTATTCACGACGTTTACGCCAAATTGAGCGCTACTTTGCAGAGAATTGCAGTTTTTCAAGGACAATTTGCCAGATCATTTTCGTTTCTCGCGGGTTTTTTCGTGCATAATACAACCCGTTTGCTTGGTGGATCGGTGTCAGGCGAAGGGTATCAGTTTCCCAACTCATCCGGGCACTGGGTATTTGGTTCCTGGGGCTGACACCTGAAGCCTTTTTATGATTTCAGTCATCATTCCAACGTACAACGAGGCCGCGGTCATCGAGGAGACTCTGCGGCGGGCCGCGGCGGCGCTGCGGAGCGCCGGTGAGGACTTCGAACTCGTCGTGGTGGATGACGCGAGTGCGGATGGCACGGCGGAGCGGGTGGAGGGGCTTGCCGCGGAAATCCCCGCGCGAGTGCTGAAGCGTCCCGGCCGTCTGGGACTCGCGACCGCGGTCCTGGATGGATGGTCGACGGCGCGGGGCGATGTATTGGCGGTCATCGACGCCGATTTGCAACATCCTCCCGAGACGCTCGCGGCGCTGGCGGCGGCAATCCGGGGAGGTGCGGACCTGGCGATTGGCAGCCGTTATGTGCCGGGAGGAGGCACTTCCGATTGGACGCGCGTGCGCCGGTTCATTTCCCGCACGGCGACGCACATGGCGGCGACGGTGCTCCCCCTCAAGCTCGCGGCGGTCGGCGACCCCATGTCGGGCCTGTTCATGATTCGCTCCTTCGCCCTGCGCGGCGCCGCACTGAATCCCCTCGGCTACAAGATTCTGCTGGAGGTGATCGCCAAGGCCCACTATAGGCACTTGGTGGAGGTCCCCTACGTTTTTCAGGAACGCGAACGCGGCGCGTCCAAGCTCGGGGCGCGGCAATACGCGGAATACCTCCAGCACCTGGCGCGGCTGGCGATTAGGACGGGCCAATTTCTTGGCTGGGTACGCTACGGCCTCGTGGCGCTCGCGGGCGCCTTGATCGATATTGTCCTATTCGCCGCGCTGGTCAATAAAGCTGGTTGGCCGCCCGCCGCCGCATTGCCTGTGGCCATCGAGGTGGCGCTACTGAGCAACTTCGTTTGCGGCGAAGTCTTCACGTTTCGCTCCGCTGAAACGCCGGCATTTCGACCGGGAGCATGGCGCAGATTCATGCGGTATGAGCGGATCTGTTTGGCCGGTGCGCTTTGCAACTTTCTTGTCACCCTCTTGGGGATTAAGCTGGGCGGGAAATTGGTGAGCGCCGCGGCGGCAGGAGTGGTGGCGGGCGGCGCGCTGAACATGCTGTTGAATATTCCCGCCATCTGGAGGACGTGGTCAAGCCGCTCGCGCGAAGTGGCCTCCTCAGGTCGTGGTTCAGTTTGATCGCTTATGACGCAGAACAGCGTGCCCCTCAACACGATCCGGCTCTCCGTCGTGGTCACGGTGTATTCTGAAACCTTCTCGATCGACGAGACGATCAAAATCCTGTTCGATAAGGATCGCGGGTACATTCAGGAAATCCTGCTGTTGACTTCGCCCCGGGCAGCGGAGAAGACCTTCGCCATTTGCCGGCAATGGGAAGCGCGAGAGCCTAGGGTCAAAGTGGTCGTCCAGCGGAACAACCCCGGCATTGGCTGGGCCTATCGCGAAGGGATGCAGGCCGCGAAGGGGAACTACGTCGCGCTGATGGCAGCGGACCTGGAAACTGAGCCTGCCGCCGTGGATCGCATGGTGCAGAAGTTGGTGGAAACCGGCTGCGATGAGGTCATCGCCAATCGCTGGCTGCCCGGCGGTGGATTCACCAATTACGACCCGTTGAAACTTGTCCTCAATTGGATTTTTCAGAAGGCGTTCCGTGTGCTGTTCTGGACCCGCATTGGTGACTTCACCTTTGGACTGAAGCTGCTCAGCAAAGAGGTGGCAGACGCCGTGAAGTGGGAAGGCACGATGCATGAGATTTGTATCGAGACCACGGTAAAGCCCCTTAAGAAAGGCTATCATCTGGAACAGGTCCCCACCGTTTGGGTCGGCAGGCAGGAAGGCCGCAGCGTGAATACGTTCTTCAAGAATTTCCGGTACGTGAAGATGGGGCTCAGGACCTTTTTAGGTTATAGGTAACATCTGTGCCCTGTAACCTGTCCCCTGTAATCTGCCCCTCAGGGCGAGATATCAAGTTCGATAACTTCCATAACTCCATGATTCGAACGGCTGGCCACACTCCCCAATACCCAGGGGGGCCCACCAACTCAGCTATTCGCCTGACGCTGCGGGAGCGAGCGCATGCTTCCGGGCAGCCTCGAGGAAGGCTCCCGAATTGATGATGTTGATGTAGCGGGAGATTTTTCCATCGCGGAATTTGAAGTAATGGGCTACCGGTGTGCTGACG
>Ga0181520_10004822_pt1 | contig 22150 bp, 16 predicted proteins | sample PEATcosm2014_Bin_29_FD_132451 | JGI IMG/M metagenome (GOLD analysis project Ga0181520, IMG submission 132451) | Peatland microbial communities from MTU Mesocosm Facility, Houghton, MI, USA - PEATcosm2014_Bin02_30_metaG | ecosystem: Environmental > Terrestrial > Soil > Wetlands > Peat | place...
CAAAACTGTGATGGCCGCCGGCGTAAAGCAACATGCTGTCCGCCGTCTCCGGCCCGATGCCGTCGACAGCCAGCAGCCGTTCGCGCACGGTTGCCATCTCGCCTGCAAAAAGCTTTCCCAAATCGCCGCCGAATTGTTCAAGCAGCACGCGCAAAAACGAGCGCAGCCGCCGCGCCTTGACGTTGAAATATCCGGCGGGCTGAATGAGTTCCGCCAGTTTCGATTCCGGCAGTGCGAATAACTTTTCCGGTTCAAGCACGCGCGCCGCCTTGAGATTGGCGATGGCGCGCTCGACATTGGACCATGCCGTGTTCTGCGTCAGAATCGCACCGACACAGACTTCAAACGGCGTCTCGCCCGGCCACCAATGCTGATGGCCGGCCCGCGCGCGCATGAGTGTGTAGGCGCGGCGCAAATCCGTTTTAAACGCTCTTGAAATCATTCCCCAAGAATTAACGCAAAGGCGCGAAGAGGCAAAGGTGCAAAGTCAGTCCACCTGCTTTGCGACGTTGCAACAAAACACCTTGCTGGCGAACAAAGCAGGATTGCTCCGCGCGCATTTCCGGTTTAGCCTCGGCTCATGTTCGCCTCGTTGTCTTCAAATTTGCTGAACATTGATTATCTGTTTCACAACATCTGGCTGCTGCTGGTGTTTGCGTTTCAAATTTGGATGTTCATTGACGCGATCCGGCGGCAGGAATGGCTTTGGGCGGTCTTCATTTTCATCGGCTGGGGGATCACAGCGCTGCTTTATTTCTTTTTCGTCTATCGCGCCGCCACGCCGTCGGCCACGCGCGGCTTCGAACTGCCCGGCGCGCAGAGCCGAAAACGCATCAAGGAGCTTCAGGCGCAAATCCATCACATTGGCAACGCCTATCACCATTACCAGCTCGGCGACGTTTATTTCCAGCGCGGGAATCTTGCCGAGGCGGAAAAATGTTACCGCGCCGCGCTCGAACGCGATTCAACCGACATTGACGCCCGCGCGCATCTTGGCCAATGCCTCGTCCGCCTGAATCGCCCTGCCGAAGCGCGGCCGCTCCTCGAAAGCGTCATGCGCGAGAAACCCGACCACGATTACGGCCACACGATGATGGCGCTGGCTGAAACGCTCACCGCGCTTGGCGAAACCGACAACGCGCTTCAATACTGGCAGCACATCACGCAAAACCATTCCTATCCGCGCGCCAAGGTGCAACTGGCCGAGCTTTACCTCGCCAAAAACCAGCCGGAACTGGCGCGGGCGGAAGTGAAGGACGTTATCAGCGACGACCAGCACGCGCCGGCGTTCCAACGCAAGCGCGACCGCGTCTGGGTCCGCCGCGCGAAAAGTTTGATGGGGAAATTGTAATTAATTTGTAGGAGCCGAGGTAACGAGGCTCATTTCAAATCGAAGAAAAGAAATCGTCAGATGCACCGGCGTTATTTCTCAATCAAAAACAAAAATTCCTTGTTCGGCAGATCGGCGTCGCTGACCCATTCGTTCGTCCAGCGCATTCCGGCCATGACGTTTTTCCGATAATCAATTTCCAGCACTTCCACCAGCCGCCCGGCGGATGTGATGACCTCGTTCAATTCTTCCGCCGTGGCGCGCCCCCCGGAACTGTAGGAGAGGATGATATGCTTGGCGCACGTGGTTTTCAGCAGCCGTTCAATGGCCTCCACGACAATGAACCGTCCCGAATCGCTTTTCCGAAAGTCTTCAAAGACGGAACTGGCGATGGCGTCCGAGGTGTCCGCGCGCCGTTTGGCTTTGCCAAACAGGGTGGGCTTGTCGTAAAGGCAGATGGAGGTCCAAAGATGGTAATACGCGGCGTAGCGCACCCGCGATGGCGGCATCTTTTCGTTGCTCGACCCATACGGCGGATCGAAATAGGCGAGGTCGGCTTCAACCTTCGGTGCCAGATCAAAAATATCGCCCTGATGGACGGCATGAAGTTCCGTCCGCGGAATGAGCCGGGGGACTTTCAGGCGCAATTTGTTGTAGGAACGAGGCGACCAGTCGTTGAGATAGGAAACAAAATGGCCGAGCGTGCTGTCCACTTCATCAAGCGCGAGAATGAGGCTCGTCAGCAACACGGCTTTTTCAGTTTCGGAAAGCGGTAGGCGTTCAATTTCGTCCCGGATCGCGTCAAGCCGGCGCGTGTTGTGTTTCTGCCACGGCTTTTTGAGATTGTCCTCGCCAACGGATGAACCGCCGTTTGGCTCGCCGCCGTAATGTTCCGTGAACCAGCCGTCCTTCCCCGGCAGCGCATTGAGGTGGTCAATCATCGGCTGGTAATGATTTTCCGGATGCGGATTGAGGAGATAGCACATTCCGAATATTTTCGACCAGACGGAAATATCATTGGCAATCACGCGATGGCCGGTTTGCGCCAGCATTTGGGAAACCCGCGTCGTCCCGGCAAAACCATCCAGCACCGTTTTGGGACTGACTTTGTTGACGAGCTGAAGGATGTGGGGCAGCAGCTTGAGTTTTGAGCCGGCGTATTTGATGCCTTCCGTTTCGGGGGCATCCACCACCATGTCGTCAAATAAACCCAGCGTTTGCATTGTCACTTAAGATTCGACCGCTGTTTCTGTTCGTCAATATCTTCCTTCAGTTTCACCAGAGCCGCTTCATGCCCCTTGATGGTGGCAATCAAGGCATGGGCAAACAACTGCACCAGAACGCGATTGTGCGAATAATCAATCCAGCCGTTCGTGAGGCTGTCGAAATACTTCAGTCCATTTTTGGTGTGTGTCCAAAGGCCGCGCTGAAGCGCGTTGGCGGTTCCGCTGCCGTAGCGCACTTCGCAAATATAATCACCCTCCGCATCGTAAAAGCGATAGACGGGATGCATCCGTCCACGTCCGGTTTCCTCGCAAGCGACGCGCGCGACACTGGCTTTGGCGACCTTGGAATTAAAGACGAGAATATTGCATCGCTGCTTCTTCTCATCGTAAATCAACGGAAGCACATTCATGGTGCTGAATTCGGAGAACGCCGGGTCAGCCCAGATTCGCGCATGTCCGGCTTGTTTTTGATCAATTTTCCAATCGCCTTGAGTTTTGGGAACATTTGGAAATTTGTATCAGTGGATAATTGCAGCGGGCCATCGCCATATGCCTTGAGACTTACTGGAAACGCGGACTTCGTAATCTCATTCGTAATTGTTATGTCTTCCTCATGTTCTTTGGCCCGGTAAAGGTCTTTGCCAACATGAAGCGATTTGAAGTCATACATGAACTGGTTGATGAATTCCGCAATCGCTATTTCCGCCAGATCGCCATGCGTTTTATTCCCAATCAATCGCATCGTGAATATGTTGTTCAACGTCGTGGTGATCAGATGTGGATTCTTGCTGATCAGCAACTTGAGGCGCGCGGTGAAATCTTAATAGGCGGTTTGGTGATTCATAAAAGTGTGTCCACGCCCGTAGCGAAAGGAAAAACACAAACGAGTCAATGCGCGTAAAAGACAGGACTTTCCCCAGTTTTTCCAAAATCCGCCGCCGAGCCACAGAATTTCCCAGAAAACTGGGGATAAATTATCCCCAATTTTCATTTCGTGCTTTCCAGTTGTTCAATCGTAAAAATCATTGAAAACAAAGAGGTTATTCAGTTTTCGGCGAAAAACTGGGGATAGTCCTGGCGTAAAAGAGGGTCATCGGCAATTCCACAAAGACCGGCCTTGCCCCGGTTTGGCTGTCAGCGGCTGCAATTCATTTTGATTCGCGTTACCGGCAAAATTTCCTATCCTGCCATCGTGTCAAATCTCATCGCCATCGTCGGACGGCCAAATGTCGGCAAGTCAGCGCTGTTCAATCGCATCGTCGGCAAACGGATTGCGATTGTGCATGACCAGCCCGGCGTCACGCGCGACCGCGTCACCGCCGAGGCCGAGTGGGGCGGAAAATCTTTTACACTGGTTGACACCGGCGGCATCGGCCTTTTGCGCCGCGAAAAATCCGACGATGTCATCATCAAAGCCGCGCTCGAACAGGTTGAACTGGCGATTGAAGCCGCGAACGCAATCATCCTCGTTGTCAACGTGCAGGAAGGCATCGTGCCGCTTGACCGAGAAGTCGCGGAACGCCTGCGCCGCAGCGGAAAATCAATTTTGGTTGCGGTCAACAAGGTGGACACATTCCGCGCCGAAAAGGACGCAGATGAATTCGCCCAGCTTGGTTTCGACAAAATTTTTCCCGTCAGCGCGATCCATGGGGAGGGCATCCAAAATTTGATGGATGCTGTTGTGGCAAACGTAGGACAGTCTTCCAGCCTGTCAGCCGAGGGCGAAGCTATCGGCAAAGAACCGCTTGAGCGGACAATGGTTCGCGCTGACACGCTCGCTGACAGGCAAGATGCCTGTCCTACACTAAAACTCGCCATCGTTGGCCGCCCGAACGTCGGCAAATCATCCATCATCAACGCGCTCACGCAATCCAAGCGCGTCATCGTCACGCCGATTCCCGGCACGACGCGCGATGCGATTGACGTGCCGTTCGAGGTGAAAGTCGAGAGCGGTGACGGAAACGCCGCCACCACGGAGAAATACATCCTGATTGACACCGCCGGGATTCGGAAGGCGCGGCGCGTGGACGATTCGATTGAATATTTCAGCGTCCAGCGTTCCGAGGATTCCATCGCGCGCAGCGACATCACGATTTTGGTGATTGACGCCGAGGCGGGCATCACCGAGCAGGACAAAAAAATCGCCGACGTCATCGTCGAAAACCGCAAGGCGTGCATCGTCGTCGTCAACAAATGGGATTTGTTCGAGGCGCAGGTCCTCAAGGCGCGCGAGGAGGAAATCGGGCGGCGCAACCGCAAGCAGCGCACCGAAGGCCAGGCAAAGGAATTGACCACGCTCGGCGAATTTGCCGAATGGGTGCAGCGGAAATTATTCTTCCTCGATTACGCGCCGGTGATTTTCACGTCGGCCAAATCCGGCTTTCATCTGGACCGGCTGCTCGAAGCCGTCCGCTACGTCGCCGCGCAATTGCAGCAGAAAATTCCGACGGCGATTTTGAACCGCACCATTCACGATGCCGTCGAGCGCCGCCAGCCAGTCAGCGCGATGGGGCACCGGCTGAAATTTTTCTACGCGACACAGGTTCGGCAGGCGCCGCCGACGTTTTTGCTGTTTGTGAACCGCGACGAATTATTTTCAGAGCAATACAAAAAGCACCTCGCCACCGAACTGCGCAAGGCATTCGGCTACGAAGGCTGCCCGATTGTGCTGGTGCCGAAAGCCCGCCCCAAAACCATCGAGCCGGTGCGCAAATTCAAGCCGGCGCACAACAAATCAACGGGACGGACTGACGCCCATCGGAAGGCTCAGCATGAAAGATATTCCCGCGCGCGCGGGAAAAAAATCGCGCTGAACTTTATTCACAACGGCGAATAAGTTGCAAATTCGTAACGCGGACGCGGAAATTCCATTGATTTTATTTGGGAATAACGCATTTGTAACTTTTTTGAAAATATTTCTTGAATTCCACAACCGGTAGTGGCAGGATGGCAACTGTTCCCCAACTAATTGGGGATTTGAGATTTTGCGAAAAGTCCGTTTTCGGTGGTAAATTAACAGTTTTTGAGGCCCGGCCGGGTTCCGCTTTGTCTGAAACCGCCGGGCATTGGCATTTGAAAAATTTTTATTAGGAGACAATCATGATTGACGCACGCGAGGAAGTTCTGGCTCCGGCTCCGCACGCCGGACGCCGCCGCACCACAAAAGTAAGCGCATCGCGGGAAGTAAAAAACAACAAAGGGACCGGCAAAAAATCCCTGACAATCGAACGCGTTTTCAGTGACCCGAAAATCAAGCCGTTCGACCAGATCGAATGGGAAAGGCGCACCGCCGAAATCACCGATGACGCAAACAAGGTGATTTTCAAGCAGGAAAATGTCGAGGTGCCGAAATCATGGTCGCTGCTCGCGACGAAGGTTGTCGTTTCAAAATACTTTTACGGCGAGCAAAACACCTCCGAGCGCGAGACCTCCGTGCGCCAGCTTATCCACCGCATCTGCCGGACGATTGCGGACTGGGGCATCGCGGACGGCTACTTCAGCAAGGCCGACGGTGAAATTTTTTACGAGGAGCTTTCATGGCTGTGCGTGAACCAATGCGGCGCGTTCAATTCGCCGGTCTGGTTCAACGTCGGGTTGTTTCACCAATATGGCATCGGCAAAAAATCCGGCAAGGGCAACTGGTTTTACAACCGCAAGACGGGCGAGGCCGAGCGCGCGGCCACGCAATACGAATATCCCCAGGGCAGCGCGTGCTTCATCCAGTCCGTCCAGGACAACATGGAGGACATCATGCGGCTCGCGTCCAGTGAAGCCATGCTGTTCAAATACGGCTCCGGCACGGGCACGGATCTGTCGCCGCTGCGGTCAAGCAAGGAAAAATTGAGCGGTGGCGGACGGCCCAGCGGCCCGATGAGCTTTTTGAAGGTTTATGATCAGGTCGCCAACGTCGTAAAGTCCGGCGGCAAGACCCGCCGCGCCGCCAAGATGAACACGCTGCGCGACTGGCACGGCGACATCGAGGAATTCATTGACGCAAAGCAAAAGGAGGAAAAGAAGGCGTGGGCCTTGATTGAGCAGGGTTACGACGGCTCCTACAACGGCGATGCCTACGGCAGCGTGATGTATCAGAATGAAAATCTTTCCGTCCGCGCCAGTGATGAATTCATGCAGGCCGCGATTGGCGGCAAGGAATGGTGGACGCGCGCCATCACCACCGGCAAGCCGCTCGAGAAAAAGGACGCGGCGAAGCTGCTTTTCAAAATCGCCGAGGGAACGTGGACTTGCGGCGATCCCGGAATGCAATACGATGGCGCCATTCAGAAATGGCACACGTGCAAGGGAACCGAGCCGATTCACTCGACGAACCCGTGCAGTGAATACGTTTTCGTCAACAATACTGCATGCAATCTTGCGTCGCTGAACCTGATGAAGTTCAAAAGCGTCAGTGACAAATTTGACATCGAGCGTTTCAAGGCTGCTGTCCGTATTTTCATCACCGCGCAGGAAATTCTGGTGGACAATGCCAGCTATCCGACGAAGGACATCGCGGAAAATTCCCACATTTATCGCACGCTCGGCCTCGGCTACGCGAACCTCGGTTCGCTGTGCATGAGCTACGGCCTGCCTTACGACAGCGACGAGGGCCGCGCGCTGGCCGGCGCAATCACCGCCATCATGACCGGGCACGCCTACGAGCAAAGCGCGGAAATCGCCGCGAACATTGGCGCGTTTCCGGGCTACTGCGACGCCCGGTGCGCTCATGTTCAAAAACCCCTGGCGAAAGACAACGTGGATTCCATGCTCGGCGTCATCAAACAGCATCGCGAGGCTGTTGAAACAATCCAGCCCAGCCGGGAATTCAATTATTTGAAGGACGAGGCGCGCAAAACATGGGATGGCGCGCTCGCCAAGGGCCGCCAGCATGGCTATCGCAACGCGCAGGTCACCGTGCTCGCGCCGACCGGCACGATTGCGTTTTCGATGGACTGCGACACGACGGGCATCGAACCCGACATCGCGCTCGTCAAATACAAACTGCTCGCCGGCGGGGGCATGTTGAAGATTGTCAATCGCGGCGTGCCGGATGCGCTGCGGCGTCTCGGTTACGGCGAAACCGAAACCGCGAACATTCTCGCGCACATCGAAAAAATTGACACGATTGAAGACATTCAAGATTTCAACGGCGAGTCCGCACAAGGCGTCATCACAGTCAAAAGCGGCCTCAAACCGGAGCATTTGCCGATTTTCGATTGCGCATTCAAGCCCGCGCGCGGCAAACGCAGCATCCATTATCTCGCGCACTTGAAAATGATGGCTGCCGCGCAGCCGTTCATCAGCGGCGCGATTTCCAAGACCGTCAACATGCCCAAAGAAAGCACCGTCGAGGAAATCCGCGACACTTACGTTCAGGCATGGAAACTGGGACTCAAATGCGTGGCGATTTACCGCGACGGTTCGAAACGTTCACAGCCGCTCAACACGAAAAAAACCAACGAGGGCGGCGAGAAAATATCTTCCTCCAACACTTCATCGCTCGAAGCCCGCATCAAAGAACTTGAAGTCGAGGTGGCCAGGCTGCGCACCGAATCCGGCAAGCCGCTGCGCCGTCGCCTTTCCGACACGCGCACAGCGGTCACACACAAGTTCGACATTGCCGGCCACGAAGGTTATCTGACCGTCGGCCTTTTTGAACATGATGGACAACCCGGCGAACTCTTCATCACAATGGCCAAGGAAGGCTCGACCATCGGCGGTTTGATGGACGCCATCGGCACGCTCACCAGCATGGCGCTTCAATACGGCGTTCCGCTCGACGCGCTCGTCCGCAAATTCGCCCATCAGCGTTTTGAGCCGAGCGGTTTCACCAAAAATCCCGAAATCCGCAATGCCGCCTCCATCACTGATTACGTGTTCCGCTGGATGGCTCTGCAATTCATCCCCGGCTATCGCGAAACCATGTCCCCCAATCGCGCGCAGCCGGAACTTGCCATGCCCGGATTGTTCGAGGAGGAAAAAAAAAGGGTGAACCGTCCGGTGCGTGAACTGCCCATCGCCGAAGACACCGACGTGCTCGAGGTCAAATCTGAAAACGGCAACGGGCATCACAAACCCGGTCCCGCGCGCGCCGTCAAAAGTTTGAGCGACTCCGTGGCGCACTTCCAGCAGGACGCTCCGACGTGCCCGAACTGCGGCCACGTCGCCGTGCGGAACGGCGCGTGCTACAAGTGTCTGAATTGCGGTGAAAGTCTGGGATGTTCATGAGGTTTTGAGGAACCGGGACATGCGGGCCGGGGATTGATTTCTCCGGCTCGTTTTGTTTTCAATTCTTCTCTTGGTTCCCGTCCTTGTCCTCGAAATGAGGCAATAAAAAACGAAATCATGCTCATGGCTTGTCTCATGCCATCGCCGTGCTATGCTCCGGCCATGAGCGACACCAACTTCGTCATGCGCGAGGACCCATGGCGCATTTTCCGCATCATGTCCGAGTTTGTGGATTCATTCATGACCCTGTCACAAGTCGGCCCCGCCGTCACCATTTTCGGCTCGGCGCGAATAAAACCCAGCGACAAGTATTATCGAGCCGCGACCGCCATCGCCAAGGGTCTGGCGCAACACAACCTTGCCGTCGTCACCGGCGGCGGGCCGGGCATCATGGAGGCCGCAAACAAGGGCGCGGCGCAGGGTGGCGGCAAATCCGTCGGTCTCAACATCGAATTGCCCCATGAACAGACCGGCAACCGCTACGCCAACGTGCCGCTGCACTTCCATTATTTTTTCGCGCGCAAGGTCTGCTTCGTGAAATACAGCCTCGGCTTCATTTACATGCCCGGCGGATTCGGCACGCTTGATGAATTGTTTGAAGTCCTGACGCTGGTGCAAACCGAGCGCATCCCGCAATTCCCGCTCATCCTGTTCGGCAGCGAACACTGGAAAGGGCTGCTGCACTGGATAAAAACCGAATTGCAAACCCGGCACGGCTACATCGGCGCCAAAGACCTCGACTTCCTCAAAATCACCGATGACGCCGACGAAGCCGTCCACATCATCCTCGATTACGAACGATACGTCGGCACGCCAGCCACCCTGCCCAAGGCGTTTGCGTGAAATGCGCCCGCTGATTCACGAAATTGCCGCCGCGCACACGCCTGAATCACTCGTTGAAAATCTGCGATTGTCGCGCCGAAGTGAGGCGAAGGTAGATGGCGTCATCCTGCTCCGCACATCAGCATTCGATTCGCCGTCGGCGCGTTATTCATTTGTCGCGGCAAATCCGTTCCTGACTTTTCGCTCCTTCGGTTCGCGCTGCGAAACCACGCATCACGCATCACGCATCACGCATCACGTCCAATTCGGGAATCCCTGGCATATCCTCGATGCGCTTATGGCGCGATTTGAAATTTTGGATGAAGTTGACCTGCCGTTTCCGCTGGGCGGCTGCCTCGGTTTCTGGGGCTACGACCTGAAAAATTTCACCGAACCCAAACTTCCGCGCCGGGCCGTCAATGATTTGGAATTGCCGGATTGCGCCGTTGGTTTTTACAACAGTCTCCTCGTTTTCGACCATCAACTCGGGAAAATTTTTATCGTCTCGACAGGATTGAGCGCCGATGGCGCGCGCAGCGAAAAACGGGCGAAGGATCAATTGGAGTTTTGGAAAAACAGAATTCAAAAATCAGAATTTTCATGCAAAGACACAAAGGCGCAAAGTGTGGAATTTCTTCGCAGCTTTGCGCCTTTGCGTGAGATTTCATCGAATTTTTCGCGCGCCGAATTTCTTTCCGCCGTCGGACGCGCGCAGCGCTACATACGCGCCGGCGACATTTACCAGGTGAATTTTTCGCATCGTCTCACTACCAAACTTTCCCGGTGGGGCGAGGCTACCGACGAGCCGGCTCGCGGGTACACTCGCCCCACCAATCTTTTTGGCTGGGAAATGTATCAACGTTTGACCACCGTTTCCCCTGCTCCATTTTCCGCTTTCCTGGATTGCGACGATTTTCAGGTCGCCTCGTCATCACCGGAACAATTTTTACGCATGAGCGGCTCGCACATTGTCACGCGGCCCATCAAAGGCACGCGCGCGCGCGCCACCGACCCGACGCGCGACGCGCAGCTCGCCTACGAACTCCAGACCAGCCCAAAGGAACTTGCCGAACTGGTGATGATCACCGACCTGCTCCGCAACGATCTCGGCAAAGTCTGCGAATACGGCTCCGTGCAAACGCCGGACTTGGCGCGGCTGGAAAAATTCGCGCAGGTGCAGCATCTCGTTTCCACCGTCGAAGGCCGGTTGCGGAAGGACATGACGCATTTCGCCGCATTCGCGTCGTGTTTTCCCGGCGGCAGCATCACCGGCGCGCCAAAATTCCGCGCCATGGAAATTATTGACGAACTCGAACCCGTTTCGCGCGGACCCTATTGCGGCGCGATTGGCTACCTGGGCTTCAATCGCGAGAGCCAGTTGAGCATCACCATCCGCACGGCGATTTGTAAAAATGGCCTTGCGCATTTCAACGTCGGCGCCGGCATCGTGGCCGATTCCAATCCCGAAGCGGAATACGAGGAGACGCTGGCGAAAGCCGCCGGTTTTCTGGCAGCGTTACATCAACCGCGGATGGACATGGATTGAAACGGGCTGAAAATCCGGTTCAAGAGCAGTAGAGGCCGCCGCGATCAAAAGACGGAGCCGCAGGGAAATACATCAAAATTTTGCGCCTTGCCTCTTTGCGCCTTTGCGTTAGAAAATGGGCGTGCTCGTTTTTCTCAACGGACAGTTTTTGCCCGAGGAGCAGGCGGTCATTCCTGTGAATGACCGCGGCTTTTTGCTGGGCGACGGATTGTTTGAAACGGTGCGCATCAGCGGCGGAAAGCCGTTCCGCTTCGCACAGCATCTGGAACGCATGACTCATGGCGCAGATTTCCTGAAAATCAAACCGCCATTCACGCCGAAGGAACTGGAAAAATTCACCGGGCAACTCATCAGGCAAAATAAAATGCCCGAAGCCATTCTGCGCCTGACGCTGACGCGCGGGCCGGGCGAACGTGGTTACACACCGAACGGTGAAGGCAAACCGACGGTCGTGATGACGCTGCATCCCGCGCCGCCATTGGAAACTCGGATTGAATGGAGACTGGTCACTTCATCGTTTCGGATTCCGGCTGCTGATCCGCTGGCTTCGTTCAAGACGACCAGCAAGATTCTGCACGTCATGGCGCGTGCCGAAGCCGTGGAACGGGGCGCGGACGAGGCGCTGCTTCTCAACACGAATGGTGAAGTGGCCGAGACTGCCAGCGGCAATTTATTCTGGGTGCATGATGACATGATTTGCACCGTGCCGGCAGAGTGCGGCGGGCTGCCGGGCGTCACGCGCGCAGTCGTTCTCGAAATCTGCCAGGCGCTCGGTTTACAAACGAACAAGCGCGCCATCAAACCTGCGGCGCTGAAAAATTCCGCAGGGATTTTCATTACCCAAAGCGCGCTGGGCATCGTGCCGGTGGTAGAGTTTGACGGCAAACCGGTCGTCTCTTCGCCGCTCGTGAACCAAATTGCCCGCGCCTACCACGAATTACTGGTTCAACCCTAAGTTGATTTTTATTATTTTTTTCATTAGTTGTAATCAAATCGTTCCGGGAGGCCTTGAAAACCAAATTCCCGGAGCATAGTTTGCATTGGAAAACAGCGGAGGTGATTATGATGAACATTGGCGTTGAACATTGCGCGTCCTTTGTCAGCAGCCAGTTCCAATCGGTCGTGGAAGGCTGTGCGGGCGCAGAGATTGCCATCCGGCGGGCGGTGACGATTTCGCGTCAGGCTGGCTGCGGCGCGCTGGTAGTGGCTGAAAAACTGGCTCGTTACCTTCAGGAACATTCGCCAAAAGGCACCCGTCCGTGGACGGTGTTCGACCGCAATCTCATGGAAAAAGTGATGGAAGACCATGACCTTCCAACCCGTCTGGCACAATTCCTGCCCGAGGACCGCGTTTCGTATCTGGAAGACATCATGGCCGACCTGCTTCAGACCTACCCACCGTCGCAAACGGTGATCCGCCAGACCACCGAAACCATTCTCAAACTGGCCAGCCTCGGCAATGTCATTCTCATCGGGCGCGGCGGCAACGTCATTACGGCCAGACTGCCAAATATGTTTCACGTCCGCCTAGTCGCACCACTGGAAGAGCGCATCGAATATTCCCACAAATCCTACGGCATGACCAAAACCGAGGCCCGCAAGTTCTGTCTGCGCGAAGATTTGGGCCGCGAACGTTATTTGAAAAAATATTTTCTTGCCGACATCAACGACGCGTTGCTTTATCACCTGATCGTCAACACCGGGCTGCTCGGCTACGACGACGCCGCGAAACTCATCAGCGACACAGTGCTGAATCTGACTTGAACCGTTCGCCGACTTCAAACTTGGGGCGGCGGCGGGTTTGTGGCTTAATTGCGGCATGCCTCGCCGTTCCAGACCAAAATACCGGATGCCGGGAGCGCGCCGCATAAGGCGCGGCAGTTTCGGCTGGCTGGCAGCGCTGGCACTCGTTGCCGGCACGATTTGGTTTTGGCGGGAACAAGAACGCCCGAAGAAAATCGTTCATGTGCCCGCGCCAGTCGTGGTTCAACCTCAAGCACAGCCGTTGACGGTTTCGCGCCAGTCATCAACGGATTTTCCACGCCCGGCGCATGATGTTTTTGAGGCGCAGGTGGCGCTGGCACGGCGAGGCATTTCGCCGGGGTCGATTGACGCCGCGCTCGGTTCGCAGACGCGCGCGGCGATTTCCGTTTTTCAGGAAACGGAAAATCTGCCGCCGTCCGGAAAGCTCGACGCCGACACGCGCGCGAAACTGACGCTCGAAGCACCAGTTCTAACCAATTACATCGTGACAACAAACGATCTGGCGCGGCTGCAACCGCTCGGCAAAACGTGGCTGGCCAAATCGCAGCAAACCGCGCTGGAATACGAAACCGAGCTCGAACTCGTTGCGGAAAAGAGCCATTCGCATCTCGAATTGATCCGGCGGCTGAACCCGGGCGTGAACTGGACAAACCCAGTTGCCGGGACCGTTTTGCAAATTCCAGACGTGAATTATCCGGAGCCGACGAACAAGGCGGCATTTGTGGTCATCCATCTGTCGGAAAAATTTCTGGAGGCGTTCGATGAAGACACAAATCTGCTGGCGCATTTTCCGTGCAGCATCGCGGCAAAGGCCGAGAAAAGGCCGGTCGGCGAATTGCACGTCGTTGTAGTCATCCCGAAACCGAATTACACGTTTGACCCGGCGATTTTCCCGGAATCGCCGGAAGCCCGGCAAATCGGTCACAAGTTGATTTTGCCGCCCGGTCCGAATAATCCCGTTGGCGTCGCGTGGCTTGGCCTCGACAGGCCGGATTACGGTATTCACGGCACGCCGAACCCGGAGCAGATCGGACGGACGGAATCGCATGGCTGTTTCCGGCTGGCGAACTGGGATGCGGAGCATTTGATGAAGCTGGCATGGGTTGGCATGCCGGTGCTCGTCGAGCTGTGACCGATTCCAAAATTACCTGGAAATTATCATTGCCCGGTGGCGCGCTTTGCTTTAGCTGTTAAGCAAATTTAACCAAAGGAAAATTATGACAACTGGAATTATTTTGGCGGAACCGGCGACGCATGTTCTTGGCACCGGTCTGGTGTTGATTATTTTGATCGGCCTGGTGGTCGTGGTCGTCGTCGTAGGCGCAATGGTCGTCGGTATCTACAACAAGCTCGTCACGATGCGCAACCGCTACAAAAACGCCTACGCGCAAATTGACGTCCAGCTCAAGCGCCGCTACGACCTGATTCCGAATCTCGTCGAGACGGCGAAAGGCTACATCAAGCACGAGCGCGAAACGCTCGAAGCCGTGACGGCGGCGCGCAACATCGCCTACGCCGCATCAAAAGCCGCCGCCGCCAACCCCGGCGACGCCACCGCGATGAAAAGTCTGGCTTCAGCTGAAACCGGCCTCGGCGGCACATTGAGCCGGCTGATGATGGTTTCAGAATCGTATCCCGATCTGAAGGCGAACCAGAACATGATGCAGCTTACCGAGGAGTTGACCTCGACGGAAAATAAAATCTCCTTTGCCCGGCAGGCTTACAACGACTCGGTGATGACCTACAACACCGACCGCGAAGTGTTCCCGAGCAACATGATTGCCGGAATGTTCAACTTCGGCCCGGCGGAACTGTTCGTCATTGACAAGCCGGAACAGAAGGACGCGCCAAAGGTTTCTTTTTCATAAAAATTCCAACTTAAGTTGGCAATCTTGGCAAAATGAAATCACCGACTAAATTCGGGCTGATATTTGTGACTTTGTTTGCGCTGCCGTGGGCCACCATCAGTGTGGCGGCGCTGGTTCAGACAATCACTTATGTGTGCGCGGGAAACTTCCGCGATGCGATATTTGAGGCGATTGCAGTTATCTTGTGCGGTTGCTTGGGTTTTGGGCTTTTAGCCACTGTGTTTGCAAGATGGAAAGTGGCGGTTCGAGCTGCTCGGGGACGCGCTAAACACCCAAACGAGCCGTGGCTTTGGCGGCCAGATTGGGCCGCCGGGCGCGTGGAAGATTCGACGTTTAGCAGCATGGTGTTTTGGTTGTTTTTTGCGGTATGCTACAATGCAGCCAGTTTGCCGATTTTGTTTCTGGTGTTGCATGAAGTAATCGTGAAACAAAACTATCGAATCCTGCTGGCATTATTATTTCCATGTATCGGGGTTGTTTTAATTGCCGTGGCGACCCTCACGACAAGGCGCTGGCGCAAATTCGGCAAGTCGGTGTTCGTCATGTCGAACGTGCCCGGCGTAATCGGCGGCGCGCTCGCGGGATCAATTGAATTTCAGAAGCCGCTCCAGACGGATGTTGAGTTTCAACTTCAATTGAGTTGCATCCAGCGCAAAACCCGCGCTGGCGGCGTGTCCGTGCAGGGCAAAAATCGCAGCTCAATGGTTGAGACCGAGCTTTGGCAGGAAGAACAAGCCGTGCGGCTTGATGAGCACGGAAGAATTCCCGTTGAGTTTCTCGTGCCAGCGAAGGCTCGCGCGGCGGACATACAAAAGGACAGCAACCAGATCATCTGGCGATTGAATGTGGACGCCCCGGTGTCTGGCGTAAGCTACGCTGCGTCATTCGATGTCCCGGTGTTCAAGGTTTAATTGAGATTGTTATCGCAATCAGGCCCGCGCCAAAAAATAAACTGATTATGGATTTCTTCCAACGCCAAGACAAGGCTCGCAAAAAAACCAAGCTGCTGGTTTTTTATTTCGCCATCGCCGTGGCGGCGCTCATTGTCGCCGTTTATTTCGCCTCGCTGGTCATTTTCACCAGCGCTCAGGCGCACTTCCATCGTTACGGCGAACAGCCGGAGTTCGCTCTTTGGAACCCCCAACTGTTCCTCGGCGTCGCTGTCGGCGTGCTGGCGGTCATCCTCATCGGCAGCGCTTACAAAACCATCGCGCTGGCCCAAGGCGGCAGCGCAGTTTCGGAAATGATGGGCGGACGCCTCGTCAAACCGAACACGAACGATACCGATGAACGCAAGCTATTGAACGTCGTCGAGGAAATGGCCATCGCCTCCGGCGTGCCCGTGCCGCAGGTCTATGTCATGGACGAAGAGGACGGCATCAACGCCTTCGCCGCCGGGCACAAACCCGGCGACGCAACCGTCACCGTAACGCGCGGCTGCATGAAAATCCTGTCTCGCGACGAATTGCAAGGCGTCATCGGCCATGAATTCAGCCACATTCTCAATGGTGATATGCGGATGAACATCCGGCTCATGGGAATCATCTTTGGCATCCTTTGCCTCGCCATCATCGGCCGCGTTCTCCTGCAAACGGCGCGCGGCGGCGGGCGCAGTCGCGGACAAAATCCCTTGCCGTTGCTTGGTTTATTGCTGCTGGTCACCGGCTACATCGGCGTATTTTTTGGACGGCTCATCCAGGCCGCCGTCAGCCGCCAGCGCGAATTCCTGGCTGACGCCTCATCTGTCCAGTTCACGCGCAATCCAGGAGGCATCACCGGCGCGCTGAAAAAAATCGGCGGCCTCGGCGAAACGGGTTCGCGTTTGAGCCACGCGCACTCCGAGGAGCTTTCTCACATGTTTTTTGGCAACGGCGTCAGCGAACCGTTCACCGGCCTGCTCGAAACGCATCCGCCGCTTACCGAGCGCATCCGCGCCTTTGATCCGAATTTCGACGGAAAATTTCCCCACGTCCGCTACGACGGGCGCGATCAGCCGCCTGAAGGAATTTCAAAACCGAAACGTTCGCAGATGCCGAACATTTTCGGCACGGTGCTGGGCGGCGCAATCCTCGCCTCGGGCGACGAGGGGAAACCGCCGGTCATCAGGTCGCATTCCGTCCTGCCAAATCTCGGCAATCCCACGCCGCTGCATCTCAAATATGCCGAGCAACTGCGCGATTCGCTGCCTGACAGCGTGAAGGCCGCCGCGCGCGAGCCGCGCGATGCGGTCGCGCTGATTTACGCGCTGTTGTTGAGTCCGGACGAATCACAACGCGTGTCGCAGCTTGCCGAACTCGCCAAACGCGTTGACCCGGCGATTGTGCAACAAACCGCCGCACTGTTCCCCGATGTTTCCCAGGCTGCCGCGCATGCGCATTTGCCGATGGTGAATCTTGCCCTCGGCACGCTCCGGCATCTGACTGCGGAGCAATTCAGGCAATTTTCGCAAACACTCGAATGGCTCATTGGCAGCGACGGGAAAGTGGAACTGTTTGAATTCGTCCTCCAAAAAATCGTTCTGCATCACCTCGGCCCTCAATTTGGCCAGGCTCCGCGCACGGTGGTTCAGTATTATTCCATCAAACCGCTTGTTCCAGACTGTGCCGTTCTGCTTTCCGCCCTCGCAAACGTCGGCAGCAGCGACGCCGGCGAAATCCAAAAGGCGTTTGAAGTTGGCGCGCCTTATCTTCGGGCGCCGGACGATGGTGAATTGAATCTGCTGCCGCGTGAACAATGCGGCGTGGATCAGATTGACACCGCGCTCAACCGGATGGCGCAGGCGTCGCCGCTCATCAAAAAAAATCTGCTCGAAGCCTGCATCCACACCGTCGGCGCGGACGGCGTGATTCTGGAAGCGGAGGCCGAACTGCTTCGCGCCATCGCCGACACGCTGGACTGCCCGATGCCGCCGTTTGTGCCGGCGGAATGATTATTCCACTTCCAGCGCCACGACCGATTTCGCAGGCAGGGTGACGGTGAATCCCGCATCAGTCGTTTTGAATGCGGAAAAATCCGCCGGCTTGATCGCGTCGGGATTATCAAAGGTGTTGTGCGCGTTCATTTCCGGCGCGGTCAGGACTTGGCCGGAAATGCCTTGTACTTTCGCCCCCTGCAAATCCACGGCGACCTCGGCGGACTGGTTCGGGTTCAGGTTGCAAAGCGTGACGTGGATTTTTCCCAGCTTGCCGCGCGAGGCGGAAGCGCTGACCGCCGGGATTTTTTGTGAGTTGAATTGGTAATCCGCGCTTTGCAATTCGCTCGGCAGCAGTGTCGCGTCGTGGTGCGGCTCAAACATTTCAAAAACGTAATAGCTCGGCGTGACGATCATTTTTTCCCTGTCGGTCAGGATCATCGCCTGCAGGACGTTGGCCAGTTGCGCGATGCACGCCATCTTCACGCGGTCGCAATGCTGGTTGAAAATGTTGAGCGTGACGCCGGCGACGAGCGCGTCGCGCAGCGTGTTTTGCTGGTAAAGAAAGCCGGGGTTCGTGCCCGGCTCGACATCATACCATGCGCCCCATTCATCCACGATGAGGCCGACTTTTTTCTGCGGGTCGTATCGGTCCATGATGGCGGAGTGCCGGGTGACGAGGTCTTCCATGCGCAACGCATGGTTCAAGGTTGCAAACCAGTCGGCTTCGCCAAATGCCGTGGCGGAACCTTTGCTGCTCCAATTGCCCGTCGGCAAAGTGTAATAATGCAGCGAAAGCCCGTTCATGCGCAGGCCGACATTTTTCATCAGCACCTCCGTCCAGTTGGTGTCGTCGCCGTTCGAGCCGGAAGCGATGCGATAGATTTTATTGCCCGGATAATCCTTCACGAACATGTTGTAGCGGCGGAAATTATCCGAATAAAATTCCGGCGTCATCTCGCCGCCGCAACCCCAGCTTTCGTTGCCAATGCCGACGAATGGAATCTTCCACGGCTCGGCCCGCCCGTTTTTCCGGCGCATGTCGCTCATGACTGAATTGGTGGCGGCGGTCATGTATTCAATCCATTCGGCCAGTTCCTCAACCGTGCCGCTGCCGACGTTGCCGCTGATGTAGGGCGCGGCGCCGATTTGACCGCAGAAATCCAGAAACTCGTGCGTGCCGAACTGGTTGTCCTCCACCACGCCGCCCCAAGTCGTATTAATACGCTTTGGACGCAGATCGCGGGGGCCAACGCCGTCCTCCCAATGATATTGGTCGGCGAAACAGCCGCCCGGCCAGCGGATGACGGGAATTTCGATTTTTTTCAGCGCGGCGACAACGTCGTCGCGAATCCCCCGAGTGTTTGGAATGGAACTATCTTCGCCGACCCAGACGCCGTCGTAAATGCAACGGCCAAGATGTTCGGAAAATTGCCCGTAAATGTTCCGACTGATGGTGTTTCTGCCCTGATCGGCGTGGATGACGAGCCGGTTGGTTTTCAGGACGGCAAAAGGTTGAACGTGATTTGAAGAAACCTGTTGTTGGGAGCTGGCACAACCTGCAACAAGACAAACGACAAAAAAACCGGCGACGGGAGTAATGATGAATTGTTTTGCGTTCATGGTTCTACATTCAAAACAAATCCATGCTGGAGGCAAGCAAAGTCTTTGAAAATATTGCTAGGTAAGCTGTGTCATCCAGTTATTCCACGCCGTCGTCAACACGCTGGACTGCCCGGAGCGCCAGCATCGCCATGCTTCCATACAACTGAATCTGACAGAAAAAGTTTTTGGCAACTGTCATCATTCATCCATGCCGTTCAAGATTTGGCCGCCAAGCAACTCTTCCGCCGCGCGGACGAATCCATTTTGTGCAATGGCTTTGCCAGGTGTCATGATTTCATCCGGTCCTTGAGAATATGAACGGCTCATCATCTGGTATTCTTCGCTTTGTTCGCTGGCTTGTGTTTCTTGTTTTTCCATTTCCGATTTGCTTGCCGGCAACGGATAGAGGCTATCAGGCTTGACAGGAATTTTTTCTCCAGCTGCCGCCACGTTGCGCCAAAGCGCGGCAAGATCAGAAACGGTCTCGAAGGAAGGAGAAGTGTGTTCGCGGAGCGGATCCAATCGAAGGAGATTGAAAACCACGGTATCGCGTTCGGCGGCGGGTTGAAAAATGTGGTCGCTGATGCTTTCAATTTTCTGCCAGGCGTTGAGATAGTCGGGATCCAGCTTTACGGCGGCGCGATAACTATTAAGCGCCTCCGGATAACGGCCTTCCTCCTCCCGCAGATAACCGAGCAGGTAATGCACCTGCGGCTTGTTTGGCGTTTTTTGCGCAAGCTCATTGAATACCTTCTCAGCTATGCCTTGCGCCCGCTCCCCGTCAAAGGCGCGTTCACAACCAAAACAATAACTCTCCAGTCGTCCAAAACTATCGGGCATCAATTCGTAGGCGCGCCGGTAATGCTCCTCGGCCAGATCATGCAATCCAAGATCGGACAATTGCACAGCCAGTCGCGCGTGGATGCAATAGGCGTCTGCAAAATGGTTCAACGAATCCTGATACAGAGCCACCGCCTGTTTCAGCAGGCCAACGGCGTGGATTTGATCCGCCTTTTCCGCCTGATGCACAGCCTGGACAGCGCCGCGCAGGGATTCCGCCTCGTTTGTATCACCACGGGCGGCGCGAATTTCGGCAAGCTCGGCGTAGGCACGCAGGCGGTCGCCGGGGCCTTCCTCTCCGTCGGTGGGATCAATGGAAATGGCCTTGCGTGCAGCCTTTTCGGCTTCTTCCAACTGCTGATGAGTGCGCAGCCAGTGCGCTTTCCAGATCAACGGACGCTCCTCGAATTGATCCCGTGCAAACAGGGAATCAAGTTCGGCTGGAGCTCCTTGGTCATCCAGTGAGAGCAGCAATTCATAAAGCCGATCGGACCCCGGCGATTGAATGAACAGCGAATCGAGCAACTTGCGCGCTTCCACCGGGCGTCCTGTCTTTGCCAGCGCCGAAGCGGCATAGTAACCGACCGGCACGGCGACGTGTTTGGAGTATTCACTCGAAATCATTTCTTCAAAGTCTGAATACCGGGAATTCAAATCAGCCAGGTCTTTCAAGCCCCAATACGGCGCGTTGTCAAACAACTTCAACACGTCCGCATCGCGTCCGGCATCATGATATAACCGGGCGAGCGCCACCAGAATCGGGGTGGCGGCGCTGGAACCGCCCTCATAACTGGACATCCTCTGATTTGCTTTTTTCGAGACGGCGTTGGAAAGGGCCGTGGCCAGGACCACTTCCGCTTCCGGCCCCCGATCAATTTCTTCGAGGAAGGTTGCCAGCGACAGTATTGTTGAATTTCCAAACGAAGAATAGTCCGGTTCATCCTGTTTTTGAAGAGCCTCCTTGGCGATGGCGATGCCTTCTTCTTGCCATTCGGGCCGATTGACAAGGCGACCAATCTGGGCCAGTTTCAATGCCAGCGCTTCACGGTTTTCGTGCCAGTAGTAGCTCTGTGATGTGGCCATCGGCTCATTGGACTGAATCAAACCGCGAAGTTCGGCTACTCCCGCCTCAACCTGATCATCGGCCAGCAGCGCCTGATACAACAACTGTTGAAGATGCAAGCGTTGCCCCTTGCTTATGTCCGGTTTGGTGATGGTCGTCCGGACCATTCTCACCATTTCCGCCGTCTGGCCCGCGTGCGCCGCCAGTTGCACATATTCTTCCCAAAATGGGAGATCCGGATTTTGCTGTAGCAATTCATGGAAGAAATCATTGAGCTGGCCGACAAAGCCCGCTCGTTCCATCTGCCGGATTGCCTCATCCGGGAACGAGGCGTTGTCGTCCTTCTCAAACTGCCTGGCAACTGTCACAGCATTGGTCGTGCGTCCCTGCGCAATCAGGCCAAGCAGGTAATAAACACGGGCATTCTGCTTTTGATAGTCGTCTGGAGGTTCCGCCGGAAATGGCAGCGACGGCATTCCCGGAACAGCGATCGGCGCTTCATTTGTTTCCGTTTTTGCAAAACGTTTTTCCATTGCTTCATACAAATCCACCGATTCCAGCGAGTTAACCAGCGACCACTGCGGGGCTTTCAAATCACTGATCAATTCCAACGCCAGCTTTTGCGCAAGCTTGTCGGTGGCCGTGCCACTGTCAATCTCCAGCTGTGACTTTAATTTGACCAATGCACGCCGAAGAAACATTTCGGCCTTTTCCGTCCCGACCAGCACCACCAGATCGGGGATTTGAAACGTGGATTGAAAACTTTCCTGCGATTGCCGTGCTGCCAGCTTTTGATCTAGGATCTGCAACACTGCGTCAGGATTGTCCAGGGCAGCGATAATTGAAGGGCTAGAGCATTTTCTATTTAGATAGACGCATATTGGGCATGACGAAAGAAACCTCGACAGTGTGTGGCTGAGAAGGAGTCCAGGGCCATGGCCAAGGATGAATGA
>Ga0181520_10004824_pt1 | contig 22145 bp, 15 predicted proteins | sample PEATcosm2014_Bin_29_FD_132451 | JGI IMG/M metagenome (GOLD analysis project Ga0181520, IMG submission 132451) | Peatland microbial communities from MTU Mesocosm Facility, Houghton, MI, USA - PEATcosm2014_Bin02_30_metaG | ecosystem: Environmental > Terrestrial > Soil > Wetlands > Peat | place...
AGTTCGCGCTGCTTCGCCAGCGTGTCGAGGCCGGGCGCCACTTTTGCCATCTGACCGTCCGCCAGCACAATGTCCAGTTCGCTGACGTGCCTGGCCGTTGTGCCATAAACAGGTGTGTGGGAACCGGACGAATCATTGGCAATCATTCCGCCAAGAGTCGCCCGTGAACTCGTGGCCACGTACGGCCCGAACCGGAAACCCTGCGGATGCAGAAATTGATTCAACTGGTCCAGCACCACGCCCGCCCCGACGCGAACCGTCTGCTTCTCCAAATTCAGTTTGCCAATATTCCGGTTGTGCCGCGCGAAATCCACCACCAGTCCGTCGCCGATGGCGCCGCCGGACAACCCGGTTCCCGCGCCGCGAGGAATCACCGGCGTGCCCGCCTCCGCCGCCGCCTGGATGATGGCGGCGGCCTCGTGCGCGCTTTTTGGGAAGGCCACGGCCAGCGGCTCGATTTGATAGAGCGAAGCATCCGTCGCATAAAGCTGGCGCGTCAGATTGTCGAAGGCGACTTCGCAGTTTGCCGCCTTCAAGGCTGCCATTTGTTGGGTGGGCGTCATGCTGTTGCTGGAAAGCTATCGGCGTGACAGCCGGTTGACAATTTCATTAACTCGTATCCTGAACGACCATTCTTGGAAACTGGCAATTTATTTCAATAAATGCCGCGCCTGACGCCTGGGCAGGGAGGTTTTGGTTTTACCAAGCGGGATTACCTTCTCTTTCAGCAGGAACGGCTTTAGGAAAGAGGGTTTGTCATGGCGTCCGCCGTGCCGGTAATCGCGCCACAAGGCTTCGGCCACCGGCTTCGGGTTGAGATGGAGTTCGGTGGTGAGAAATTCAAAAAGCAATTCCGTCAACCGCATCAACGCGATGCCGTTGGTCCGGTTCGTGCGCGCTTGCAGCCAGTCGCTGAACCGGAGAAAGGCGTTAAACGGCGACGCGTTGCCCCATATCAGCGGCTTGGTCTCAATAAAATTGCCGCTGTTGCCGACCAAATCCCAGTAGTGCGCGAACCGGCGCAGCCGCTGCATTGTCGCGAAGTCAATGAGCTTGTTTCGGAGAATTTCGTAGGGCGGCTGCGGATTATAAATCATCCCCCATTCGTCGTCGTGCCGGACAATCGTCGTGCCGCGCAGACGTTTCAGGATGCCAACCTGGATTTCCTGCGGACCGAGGGCGATGAGCCGGTCGAAGCCTGCGGCAAAGCTTTCTACGGTTTCGCCGGGCAGGCCAACAATCAAATCGGCATGGATGTGGATGCCTGTTTCACGGCGGAGGAAATGGAAATTGTCGTTGAGCTTGTCGTAATCCTGTCGGCGGCTGATAAGCGCGGCGACTTCGGGATTAAAGGTCTGGATGCCGACCTCGAATTGCAGCGCCCCCGGCGGGAATTTGGCGATGACTTCGCGCAGCGATTCGGGCAGCCGGTCGGGAATCATCTCGAAATGGAAGAAATGGCCGGGTTGATGGCGCGCGAGAAAGAATTCGAGGATGGTCTTGCTCCAGCCGGCGTTGAGATTGAACGTGCGGTCAACAAATTTGAATTGTTTCAGTCCCCGATCCAAAAGTTTTTGCATCTGGCCGAGGAATATTTGCAGTGGTGCCTGCCGCACTGGAATGTCGAGCGATGACAGGCAGAACTCGCAGGTGAACGGGCAGCCGCGCGACGCCTCGACATAAACGACGCGATGCGCGAGGTCGTCGTCGGTGTAAAGCTCGTAGGGCAGGACGATTTGCAAAAAGTCCGGCAGTTTGGCGGGGATGATTTTGGACAGAGTCGGTCTTTCACCTGGCTTCGCCACCCTCTTCCCATCCGATGGGAAGAGGGACGGGGTGAGGGGCGCGCAATTCAACAACGCCCGGCACACTTCGGCAAATTTCAAATCCGCCTCGCCGGTGATGACGTGGTCGGCAAGCTGGATGATTTTTTGCTCCTCCGTTTCGTAACTGACCTCCGGCCCGCCGAGGATGATTTTGATTTCAGGGCGGATGCGCTTGATGGCGGCGATGACTTCGGTTGTCGGTTCAACATTCCAGATATAAACGCCGAAGCCGATGATGTTCGGATTGTGCGCGAGCAGGACTTCCGCGATGTCGAGCGGTCGCTGGTTGATGTCGAACTCGGCGAGACTTGCGCGCGGTTTCAGTTCACCAAGATTGGCCAGCAGATAACGAAGGCCGAACGCGGCATGGATGAACTTTGCATTGAGCGTGGTTAAAACGATGTCCGCCATGTTCCCAGTTTAGCAATGCTCGGAGTGCGGCGCAATGAAGCAAAGGCAAGGTATTTGCAAGTTTGTCTCAACTCTCAGTATGTTCAGATGTTTAGCCGCTGCGAATTGGGAACAATCCACACTCCCGGCAGCACGCCTCCCCCGCCATGGAGTCGAATTTTCATTCGACCAGACGTGGCCGGATTTGCTAACATGCCTGCCTATGACACTCGACGATATTTTGCTGGAAGCAGAAGACAAGATGATCAAGACCGAGCAGGTGGTCATAAACGAGTTCGCCGGCGTGCGCACGGGCAAGGCGTCCGGGTCGCTCGTCGAAAACATCGTTGTGGAGGTCTATGGCGCACAGATGCGCATCCGTGAACTGGCTGGCATCACCACGCCGGAACCCCGCATGCTAGTCCTTACGCCGTGGGACTTGAATTCGTTGCATCCGATTGAGAAGGCGATTCAGAAGGCGAACATCGGATTGATGCCGGCCATTCACGGCAAAATCATCCGGCTCGCCTTCCCGGAATTGAGCCAGGAACGGCGGCAGGAATTCGTCAAACTCATCAAAAAACTGGCCGAGGATGGGCGCGTGGCCATCCGGCACGTGCGGCGCGATGCGATGGAGTTATTGAAGAAGCACGCGCATGACAGCGGCGTGACCGAGGACGAGGAGAAACAGTGCGAAAAGGATTTGCAGAAGTTAACCGATGATTACACCGCCAAGATTGACGCGCACGTTGTCCACAAGGAAAAAGAAATCATGACCGTGTGAGTTTTTGCGACTGGACAAATTCCTGTTGCGATGTGATGGGAAATCCTTTGCATGAATGAATTGGGCAGGCGTATAGATTTTCTCGATTATGTCCGTGGGGCCGCCATTTTGAGCGTTTTCCTGTTTCACAGTCTGGATTGGGCGTTTCATTACAGCAGCTTGCCATGGCATGGCTGGTTCCGTGATTTTTCAGCCCCTAATTCATTTCTTATTCTTCTGCCGGTGAGTTTGGGATGGGCAGGTGTTGCCATTTTCTTCGTGGTCAGCGGATTTTGCATTCATTTCAGCTTCCACCAGCATGACCGTGACTGGCGCAGCTTTTTTGTCCGGCGCTTTTTCCGCATTTATCCGCCGTATTTCTTTGCCGTGCTTTTGTGCGGCATATTCATCCATGTAAGCCATGCCGTGATTGTGGGCGGCACATTTGTCCATGCAGGTCGGATGGATTTTTCATTCCGCCCCGACTGGTATCAATTGATTGCCCATCTGTTGCTCATCCACAATTTTGATCCATATTCCTATTTCGGAATCAGTTCTTCATTCTGGAGCATTGCCGTGGAAATCCAGTTGTATCTTCTTTATCCGGTATTGTTGATGTTGGTTTCCAAATATGGCTGGCGGCGGGCTTTGATTTTGGTTGCAGGTTGCGAGATTCTGATACGAAGCATCCAGGGAACGATCAACGTTATCTATGGAACCGGCGGGGCTGAAGAATTGGGCGGGCAACAGTCTTTCCCGCGTATATTTTACTTCTTTGTGGCATCGCCGTTGGCTTATTGGTGCAGTTGGACGCTCGGCGTTTTCATCGCTGATGCTTTTTTGCAAAAGCGGGCATTGCCTCTGGCAAAATCGTCACTGTCTTTATGGCTGGTTCTGGCTGTTGGAAGTTATTTCGTAAAGCCGTTGGAACCTTTTTGCTTTTTGCTGTTCGCGGTATTGACGGCAACGGCCATTGGCAAACTATTAAGCGGCGCCAGACCCGCAATTCTCATTCCTGACATCTGCCTGAAGCATCTTCGATTGACCGGAATTTGGAGTTATAGCATTTACCTTTTGCATCAGCCGATGATAGCTATATTCCTCGCTGGCTTTCTTGCGGTTTGTCCGCGATTAACTCATCCGCTGGCCCAGTTTGGGATATGCATGATTTCATGGTTGGCAGTCATGCCGGTATGCGGACTTTGGTATTATTTCCTTGAGTTGCCCAGCATCAGTTTTGGAAAGCGACTAATTCAAGGGATGTTGATCAAAAGACGAATGGCGTAAAATTCACTTCTTTAGGATTTTCTTCAGGCGAAGAATCGAAGATTGGCCTGACTGGGTTGTTTTACTGTTTGACTGGACTGTTCGTCGCAGGCGCTTCAAAGCGGATGACCGTTTCGTCGGGCTTGGCGTAGCCAAGTTTTTCGCGGGCGAGGCGTTCGATGGTTTTCGGGTCGTTGCTCAGCGCGTCAATTTGCGCCTGAAGCTGGTTTAACTGGTTCGTTTCCGTTTCAAGCTGCTGGTCCAGCTTGAGAATTTGCGCGCGCATCCGGGTGTTTTCCTGAATGACCGGCAGGTAACACATCCCGATGAGTAGCAGCACGGCCAGTACGATGAGGCCGACGACGAATTTCGTCAGCGTGCTCCAGATGTCGTTGTCAACATTCACATGGCGAGTATATCACGCGCGAGCCGCGGGCGAAAGCGGATTTTATTGTCTGCGCGTCCGCGAAGCGTTATCAATGTGCGCGGATGATCAAGGCTTTGTTTCTGATATTTGAGCCGGAGGCAACGTGGAACCGGATTGCGCTTTCGCGCCGGGGCATCGTTTCAATCGTGGGGCTGTATCTTTTGCCGATGATGCTGATCGTGGGAGTGGTGGAGGGTTTGGGCCTGGTCAAATGGGGCCGATGGCAGTCGGCCATGGATCACATCAAACCTTTTTCAGTGCGGGAGGCGCTGATTTATGAGACGGCGGAACTGTTGTTGATGGCCATCATCATTCTGGCGGCCGCCCATTCCATCAAGATGCTGGGTGACACGTTTCATGTTCGGCACACCTTCGCGAACACCCTGCCCTTGGTGATTTATGGATTAAGCCCGGTTTTTTTGTTGCGGCTGCTGGATGTTTTCCCGTCGGTCAATCTGTGGCTGCCGTGGGCCTTCGGCATCATGCTTACTGTCAAAGTCCTTTACCACGGCGTGCCGCGCATCATGCTGCCCAATCCATCGGACGCCTTCGGGTTATATTTTACGAGCGCGCTGTTGCTGGTCATGGTGACGGGACTGGAGCGATTCGTCACCGCCGGTTGTCTGGAAGGAAGTTTCAAACCGGTGGCGAATTTGATTTCCCACCTCGCCGCCAAGCTGCCGTTTTGAGAATGAACGCGCCGATCGAACAACAATTGCTGGACGCACTCGCCGAATTGGAGAACAACATCAAGGCGATGCCGGCTGCCAATCCAAAACCCAGCCTGCTGCCGCATTTTGCCCGCATTGACGAACTGGCGAAACAACTGCCGCGCGACACGGACCCCGTGCTGCTGCATTACCTGCGCAAGAAAAGCTACGAGAAGGCGCGGCTGTTTTTGCGGGGGCGCGACATGGAAAACCGGATTGGAAACTGCCGCCATGACTGAGCCGGGAAAACAAATTGATGACTATTTTCTCCAATATCCGGGACGATCCGTTGTCATTGATGAAAGAGACGGCCCAATCTCTTCGGTAGTCAGGATTGTGTTGGGGTTGAGCGTTATGTTGTGGACTGATGCTGGGATTTTACACCTCGTGTTTTACAAGGGGTGGCCGGATTTTAGCAAATGCACAATCGGCAGTTGGCTGATCCTCGCATTTTTATTTTGTATAATGCTTTTGTTTACTTGCGGTGGTTCTTTTGTGGCGTTTGCACGTTCTCATGTTGAGGCCACAAGTGAAAAAATTCTCGCGGGCAACACTTGGTTCGGTGTGCCGGTCAGATTGAAAGTCATGCCAGTTTCAGAAATAAGCGCCATTAAGTTGACATGGGAATACAGCAGAAGTGCGTTTAGTGGTCGCTGGTATTGCGCTGCTTCAGCTTTATATGCGAAAAAGTCAAAACCTGTTCGATTGTTGTCCTGTTGCGACAAGGAAGCGGCGCTGGAGTTGGCCAATGCCGTCGCCGAAATAACCAGCCTGCCCGTGCAAGACATTCCGCAGCCTTGATCATGCTCGACGACACCATCGCCGCCATTGCCACGCCGCTCGGTGAAGGCGGATTGGCCGTCGTCCGCATTTCCGGCGCGCAGGCGCTCGCCGTCGCCGACAAAAGTTTTTTGCCCGCCGGCAAAAATTACTGCAAACCGTCCGCTGCGCCGACGCGCACGATTCAATTCGGGAAAATTGTCCACGGCAAAAAAGTGATTGATGAAGTTTTGCTCGCCGTTCTGCGCGCCCCGCGCACGTTCACGCGCGAGGACACGGTGGAAATTTCCTGTCACGGCGGAATTCTGCCCGCCAAGCTCGTGCTCGATACGCTGCTCGAAAATGGCGCGCGGCTGGCCGAGCCCGGCGAGTTCACCCGCCGCGCGTTTCTAAACGGGCGCATTGACCTTGCGCAGGCCGAGGCCGTCGCCGATTTGATCCATTCACGCACGGAACTTGCGCTGGCCGCCGCCAATGAGCAGCTTGCCGGGAAACTGTCGCAGCGCATCAACCGGCTGCGCGACGATTTGATGCACACGCTCGCGCACGTCGAGGCGCACATTGATTTTCCCGACGAGGACATCGCGCCGGACACAAAGGAGCAATTGTTGAAGCGGTTGGAAAATGGCATTGCGTTTATGGACGAACTGCTGCTCACGGCCAATGAGGGACAGATATTGCGGCGCGGCATTCGCGCGGCAATTGTCGGACGGCCAAACGTCGGCAAATCGAGCCTGCTCAACCAACTGCTCGGTCGCGACCGCGCCATCGTCTCGCCGGTTGCCGGGACGACGCGCGACACGATTGAGGAGACGGCGAACATTCGCGGGCTGCCGGTCGTGTTTATAGACACCGCCGGCCTGCGCGAGGCGCGCGACGAGATCGAGCGGGAAGGCATCCGCCGCAGCCGCGAATCGCTCGCCAACGCCGAATTCATACTGCACGTGCTGGACGCAAGCGAGCCGCTGACGGAGGCCGATGAAAATTATTTCGCCGAGTTCGCGGGCAAAAAACGGATTCTCGTCCGCAACAAAATAGATTTGCCGGTGGAACTGGAATTGCCGGCGGAGTCGCGCACCACACGTCCCGCATCACGCATCATTGACGTTTGCTGTTTGAGCGGGCAGGGGATTGAAGCCCTGAAGGACGCCATCAAGGAACTGGTCTGGTCGGGTGAAATCAATGCCGGGATGTTGCAGGTGATGATCAATTCGCGGCATCAGGACGCGCTGAACCGCGCCCGCGCATCTGTCCAGATGACGATTGACGCGCTGCGCGGCGACGCGACGCTGGAACTTGCCGCGATGGATTTGCGCATCGCCGTCAATGCCATCGGTGAAATCGTTGGGAAAACGGCGACGGAAGACCTGCTCGATTCCATCTTCAGCCAGTTTTGCATCGGCAAATGATCACGGTGCCATCAGGACATTGTTCGTCGTGAACAATGCGCCGCTGAAACCGGTGACATTGATGCCGTCAAACTTCGCGTTCAAAACGTTCGACAGTGTGATGCCTTTGCCGCAAGTGCCGGTGATGCCAGAGAGCATAAAGCCGTCAATCGGACGTTCCGCAGGCACGTTTTTTCCGACCAGAAGCGCTTGAACATTGCTGACCTTGACATTTTTGAAAGTGATGTCTTTCACCAGCGCCCATTTCTCGACATCGCCGGGCACGGGGTCGCTGGCCTGGATTCCCTTTGTCATCAGATCAATTCCCACAAACGTCGGCGAGTTGCTGATGGTGAGATTTTCGCCGGTGATATTTTCCATGAACCCGCCGCGCCCGTCGCGGCTCTTGATGAAAATCCCGTTCTGATGGCCGGAAATTAAACAATTTTCCAGCCGCACGTCGCGGACGCCGCCGGACATTTCCGTGCCGATGCCCAGACCGGCGTCAAGGCTGCTGACCAGCTTGCAATCCTTGATGAGAACGTTTTGCGTCGGGCGACCGAGATGCACGGCTGCCAGGCCGCGCCCGGATTTCAAAGAGATGGCGTCGTCGCCGGTGTTGATGTCGCAATGCTCGATGGTCACATCGCTACAGGAATCCACATCAATGCCGTCGCCATTGGAAAGGGCGGCGGTGCGGATGACGAGATCGCGCGCGGTAAGGTTCTGGCAGAAGAGCAGATGGATTGACCACAATCGTTGATACTGGGTCGAAAATCCATTCAACGTCACGTTGGTGCCGTTGGCCAGTTCGATGAGCACCGGGCCGCGCGGATCGCGCAACTGGCTTATGCTCAAGGGCGGCCCAGAGATCGCGCCGGGGCCGGCAATGGTTACGTTGTCGGCCTTGTCCGATGAAATGAGCGCGCGATGTCCCTGCCGGAACTCGCCTTCCCAGCGGACGTTGACCAGCGGATAATCCGCAATGTCCGGACTGCCCTCCAGTTTCGCGCCGCTTTGCAATTGAAGCGTCGTGTTCGGGCCGACGGCAATGCTGCCAATCAGATAGTTGCCCGCTGGCACTATCACGATGCCGCCACCGTGTGTCGCGCAGGAATCAAGCGCCGCCTGGAACGCCGCCGTGTCCTTGCTTGTGCCGTCCCCCTTCGCGCCCGAGTCTCTGACATTGATGGAAAATGTGGTGCCCGGTTGCATCGAGCGGCAGCCGGCGGCAACCGCCAGAATGAGGGTGAAATAAACCAGGATTTGGAACAGTCGGGTTGTTTTCATGTAAATTTCAGCGGTTTATAATCCATCGCGCGCAAAACTTCAATGCGCGATTTTGCCCGGCTCCATCTTCAGCGGGTTTTGCGTTGGGAAATAATCATCCGCCGGTGATTGCGCGGTTTATCTGTGCAATGCCATCAAAACAAAAATGAGCGGGATTACAATTCCTCCCGCCAGACAAAAAAACGCCGCGCGTTTGTGGCCGAACTTGAACGCCATGACAGTGCCCAGCACGATGTTGAGGATAAGGCTCGACGCCATCAAGATCACAAACCCCATCATATAAATTGAAGTCAGCGATCCGACTTTCATCCCGTGGCTGGTATGGATGGAGGAGAGCAAGGCGAAAATTCGCGAATGCTGTGTAATCCCTACCGGCAGCGTCTGCCACAGGCCGGAGACAGCAAAGAAAATCAGCATCGGCGCAAAAAAACAGCCGAGATACAAATGGGTGGCGCGGAGTTTTTTCATGAGTTTATTAAACAGGAATTCAATCCCGAATTGTCAGAACATGGTAAAAATGTCGTAAATATTTACCACACTTTTTTACCACACTTCCTACCACACTTCCACCGGCCCTTTCGGCACGGGAATTTGTCCACGTTGCGTCGCGGGTGGCTCGTCGCGCATGAAAGACGCGACCATCGGCGCCGGGCGGAAACGCGGCTGCAATTCGCCGTTCTCGTCGAGAAATTGCCGCCGCCAGCGGATGTAATTTTCCAACACGCCGTCAAATTCCGCGCGCGAGGAAATTTGCACGACCTTCTTGTTGAATTCGTGGCATGGGCCGAACCGTTTGGCATACCACGGCGCGACCTTGCGAAACATCCGGCAGCCCAAGTCTTCGCCAAAAACTTCAATCATCAAATCCAGATGCCTGCGCATCACGCGCGCGCGCTCGGCAAAGGATGGTTCGGGGAGCAGTTCGCTTTTTTTCTCGTAGGAGCCGACGTAAGGAGGACCATCCTTTTCTGCGGCAGAATTAATTAGAGCCTCCTCACGTCGGCTGCTACGCGAGTTCAAATAAAAGAGCGTCCGCTTGAAAATCCACGGGTCGTAAAACGCGCCGCGCCCGATGCTCACGCCCGCGCAGCCGGTTTCGTCGAGCATCTTCTTCGCCGACTGCGGCGTGATGATGTCGCCGTTGCCGATGACCGGAATTGTTTTCACCGCTTCGACGACTTTGCGGATGCCAGCGAGATTGACCGTGCCGCCGAAACCCTGTTCGCGCGTCCGGCCATGAACGAAAATCCCCGCGACCCCGGCGTCTTCCAGCGCGCGCGCCAAATCCGGCGCGGTCAAGTTATCATCGTCCCAGCCGAGACGCATTTTTGCCGTCACCGGAATTTTCACGGCGTTGACCATGCCGCGGACGAGCGCGGCGGTTTTACGGAATTCGGTCATCATCGCGGAGCCGCCGCCGACGTTGCAGACTTTGCGGACAGGACAGCCCATGTTGATGTCAATTGCCGCGACACCGCGCGTTTCGAGCATTTGCGCGGCGTCGCGCATTTCTCCGGGCACGGAACCAAAAAGCTGGACGGCCAGCGGCGAATCGGCCGGGCGCGTTTCGATGAGTTTGAACGCCTTCGGATTATTCTCCAGCAGCGAGCGGGCGTTGACCAGATCCGTGGTGCAAAGGCCGACACCGCCGATCTCGCGCACGACGAGGCGGAAGGGCAGGTTGGTGTAACCCGCCAGGGGCGAGAGAAACAGGTTTGATTTCAGCGTCAGCGAGCCGAGGCGCATGAGATGAATTTATCCCGAATTCATTCATTGCGAAAGCGGTAAGGACATGATAGTTTGCCGTGCCTAATGTTCGACGACGACTTGAATCAGCGCAAAGGTGACGACCGCGGGCCGAAGAAGCCGGCGGGCGGTTTCAACATTCCCACGTTCACCTGGGTCGCGTGGATTGCCATCATCGGCTGCATCGCGGCGTGGATGCTGTTGCACAGCCGACTGACGCCGCAGGCCGGACCGTTGTCGGAATCCGACTTTCTCAAAAAATTCGAGGCGGGCCAGGTTGAGAACGCAATGATCAACGACAACCTCCAGTCTTCTAGGTTCGTACAAATCACCGGCAAATATTACAAGGCCGACAAGGATGGGAATCTGGTCAAGCCGCTGACGGAAGTGCCGTTCATTGTTGAAAATGCGCTCATCCCGCCGGGTTCCGACGTGGAAAAGGAGCTGATCCGCTCGGACAAGGTGACGATGAGCATGCCCAACCCGATGCTCTCGGCGATTGGCTACAACCTGTTGTTTTTTCTCGGCCTCGCGCTGTTGTTCTGGTTTTTTGTCATCCGGCAGATCAAGACGGCCGGCAAGGGCGCATTGAGTTTCGGCAAAAGCAAGGCCCGGCTGCTGGCGAAGGAGCGGAACAAAATCACGTTTAAGGACGTGGCGGGCGTGGATGAAGCGATCGAGGAAGTCTCCGAGCTGGTGGAGTTTTTGAAGGACCCGAAAAAATTTCAGCGGCTCGGCGGGCGCATTCCCAAGGGCGTGCTGATGGTTGGGCCGCCCGGCACGGGAAAAACCCTGCTGGCAAAGGCAATTGCCGGCGAGGCCGACGCCAGCTTTTTCAGCATCAGCGGCTCGGATTTTGTGGAAATGTTCGTCGGCGTCGGCGCGAGCCGCGTGCGCGACATGTTCGAACAGGCGCGCCGCAACACACCCTGCCTGGTTTTCATTGATGAAATTGACGCGGTTGGCCGGTCGCGCGGGCATGGCCTCGGCGGTAGCAATGACGAGCGCGAGCAAACGCTCAACGCGCTGCTTGTCGAGATGGACGGCTTCGACACGCAGGAGGGCATCATTATCATCGCGGCGACGAACCGTCACGATGTCCTCGACCCGGCGTTGATGCGTCCGGGACGCTTCGACCGGCAGGTGGTTGTCAACTTGCCGGACGTGCGCGGGCGCGAAGGCATTTTGAAGGTTCACGCCAAAAACGTGAAGCTGGAGCCGGGCGTGGATTTGTCCATTATCGCGCGCGGCACGCCGGGTTATTCCGGCGCGGAACTTGCGAATCTGCTGAACGAAGCCGCGTTGCTTGCGGCGCGTTTGAACAAAAAGGCTGTTGGCATAAGCGAATTGGAGGAGGCGCGCGACAAGGTGCGCTGGGGACGCGAGCGCCGCAGCATGGCGATGAGCGACGAGGAAAAACGCGCCACCGCCTGGCATGAGGCCGGTCATGCGCTCGTCAATGTTTTGCTCCAGCACACGCATCCGCTGCACAAGGTCACCATCATTCCGCGTGGCCGCGCGCTCGGTGTCACAATGTCGCTGCCGAAGGAGGACATGTTGAACATGCGCCGGAAGCAGGCGATTGACACCATCATCATGGCCATGGCTGGACGCATCGCGGAGGAATACGTGACGGAGGACATTTCCAGCGGCGCGGCCATGGACATCCAGCAGGCCACGCAATTGGCCAAGGCGATGGTCATGCACTGGGGCATGAGCGAGAAACTCGGCAACGTGCTTTACGGCGACGGCCCGGAATACGTCTTCCTCGGACGTGACATGATGTCGCGCTCGAAGGATTACAGCGAGCAGACCGCGCAGGAAATTGATGCGGAGGTCAAACGCCTGATTGACGAGGCGAACAACACCGCGAAGGAGTTGATCAGCGCCAACCGCGACAAGCTGGAAATCATCGCCAACGCGCTGCTCGAACATGAAACACTCGACGGCGCACAGGTGACGGAAATCATGCGCACGGGCATGTTCACGCCGCCGCCGCCGCCCCCGGGGCAGGCTGGGCCGCTGATGGGCGCGCCCGCCGGAACGCCGCTGCCCGAGACGCCCCCCAAGCCCGTGCCGCCGAAATTGCCCGGCCTCGGCTCGCCGTCGCCCGCGCCGGCGTGAAATTTTTATCGCTCGCCGGGTTCCAAATCGGGGGATTTATCCGTGCCGTTCACCGTCATTGACAGGTTGGAAGCCTGTTTCACTTGCAAAGCCCATTTCTGCTTTGAAGTTCGGATTCAAATGCGGGCCGTCACGCATTTCTCCTTTTCAATGATTGATTCCGTGTTCAATCCGTGTTTTATCTATGGTAGAGCTAAAATCATATCATCATATCAGGATGCGTTGATTTTATATTTGCATATTGGAAAGCTTTCCGTTACTTTGCCGCCGGTTAATTTCCCTGAAACCGATGCCGGATAGAATTGAACATCTGCAACGCCTGTTGCGCGAGCGCATCGTCATCATTGACGGTGCGATGGGCACGATGATCCAGCAGCACACGCTGGACGAGGCGGCGTTTCGCGGCGCGCGGTTCGCCGGCTGGCGCGGCAAAGACCTCAAGGGGCTGAACGATCTCCTGAACATCACGCAGCCGCAAATCATCGAAGGCATCCATCGTCAATATCTCGAAGCGGGCGCGGACATCATTGAGACGAACACGTTCAATGCGCAATCCATCTCCCTGGCGGATTACGGAATGGAATCGCTCGCCTATGAACTGGCCAGGGCCGGCGCGGAATGTGCGCGCCGCGCGGCGGGCGCGGTCGAGAAGGCGCAGCCGGACCGGGTTTGTTTTGTTGCGGGCGCCATCGGGCCGACAACGAAAACCTCGTCCATATCCACGGACGTGAACAATCCTGGCGCGCGCGGCACGAATTATGACGAACTGGTTGCGGCTTACAGTGAACAGATTCGCGGTCTGCTCGACGGCGGCGTGGATGTGCTGCTGGTCGAAACCATTTTCGACACGCTCAACGCGCGCGCGGCGTTTTTTGCCATTCAAAAGATTTTTGACGGGCGCGGCATCAGTTCTCTGCCCTGTTGGAGGGACGAGTTGCATGAAACCCAAATTTCTCCGGGCAAATTGGGAACTCGTGGAATTCGTCCCTCCGAATTTAATATCAGGTGCGTTCCGATCCTCGCCTCGGTCACATTCATTCAAGCGGGCAGCAATCGCGGCGTGACAGGCCAGACCGTCGAGGCATTTTGGAACTCCATTTCCAATGTGCCGCTGTTGAGCGTCGGAATGAACTGTGCGCTTGGGCCAAAGGAACTGCGTCCGCTAATCGAGGAACTTTCCGGCATCGCCCCGATTTACGTCAGCGCTTATCCGAACGCCGGCCTACCGAATCCGCTGTTGCCGGCCGGCTTTCCAGAAACGCCGGAGACGCTTGCGCCGCAACTTCGCGAGTGGGCGCAAAACGGCTGGCTTAACATCGTCGGAGGCTGCTGCGGCACAACCCCGGCGCATATCCGGGCGATTGCCGGGGCAGTCAAGGGTTTGCCGCCGCGCAAAATCCAAAAGGTCGAACCATATTTGCGTTTGAGCGGACTTGACGCCGTGACGGTTCGTCCGAATTCAAATTTTCTGAACATCGGCGAACGCACCAACGTCGCCGGCTCGCCTAAGTTTGCGCAACTCATCAAGGCCGGCGATTATGAAGCCGCGCTCACCATCGCGCGCCAGCAGGTTGAGAACGGGGCGCAGGTCATTGATGTCTGCATGGACGAAGGGATGATTGATGGCGTCGCCGCGATGACGCGCTTCCTCAACCTCATTGCCAGCGAGCCGGACATCTGCAAGGTGCCGGTGATGGTGGATTCCTCGAAATGGGAGGTCATTGAAGCCGGCCTGAAATGTCTGCAAGGCAAGGGCATCGTGAATTCCATCTCGCTCAAGGAAGGCGAGGAGAAGTTTTTGCAGCAGGCGAAACTGGTTTTGCGTTACGGCGCGGCGGTCGTCGTGATGGCATTTGACGAACGCGGCCAGGCGGATTCATTCGAGCGCAGGATTGAAGTCTGCAAACGCGCTTACGACCTGCTCGTCGGCAAAGCCGGTTTCCCGCCGCAGGACATCATCTTCGATCCGAACGTGCTGACCGTCGGCACGGGCATGGAGGAGCACGCGAATTACGCCGTGGACTTCATCCGCGCGACGAAATGGATCAAGGAAAACCTGCCGCGTGCGAAGGTCAGTGGCGGCATCAGCAACGTTTCATTTTCATTCCGAGGCAACAACGCCGTTCGCGAGGCGATGCACAGCGCGTTTCTCTATCACGCCATCAGGGCTGGACTCGACATGGGCATCGTCAACGCCGGGATGCTCGCGGTTTATGAGGAAGTTCCCAAAAACCTGCTTGAACTCGTCGAGGATGTCTTGCTGAATCGCAGGCCGGACGCGACGGAGCGGCTGATTAAATTTGCCGAATCGGTGAAGCAAAAAGGCAAAGCTGAAACCGTTGAGGACGAATGGCGCAAAGGCACGGTCGAGGAGCGCCTTTCTCACGCGTTGGTGAAAGGCATTGTGGAGTTCATTGACGCAGACATCGAGGCGGCGCGCCTAAAATATGGCAGGCCGCTGCTCGTCATCGAAGGTCCGCTAATGGCTGGCATGAATGTCGTCGGGGATTTGTTTGGCTCCGGCAAGATGTTTCTGCCGCAAGTCGTCAAATCCGCGCGCGTGATGAAAAAGGCCGTCGCGCATCTGCTGCCGTTCATGGAGATGGAAAAAAAGGCCGCCGGCGGCACGCACAGAAACGCCGGAAAAGTATTGATGGCCACCGTCAAAGGCGACGTGCATGACATCGGCAAGAACATCGTCGGCGTTGTCCTCGCATGCAACAATTACGAGGTCATTGACCTCGGTGTAATGGTGCCGTGCGAAAAAATCTTGCAGACCGCCCGCGACCAAAATGTGGACATCATCGGCTTGAGTGGACTCATCACGCCGTCGCTCGACGAGATGGCTCACGTCGCGCGCGAGATGGAACGTCAGGGTTTGAAGCTGCCGCTGCTTATCGGCGGCGCGACGACGAGCAAGGCTCACACTGCGGTGAAAATTGCGCCCGGTTACGGCCAGCCGGTGGTCCATGTCCTCGACGCGAGCCGCGCCGTGCCTGTGGTCAGCAGCCTTGTCAGCGCCGAACACCGGCCAGCCTTCGCCAGACAAATCCGCGAGGAATACGACCGCATCCGCGCCCAGCAAGGCGGCCAAAAGACAAAACTGGTTTCGATTGAAGAAGCCCGCGTCAATGCGCCTAAATTGAGATTTGATGATTTGCCGAAGCCGGAATTCACCGGCATACGCGCGTTGTCGTCCGATTCCACAGTAGGAGCCGGCGTGAGGAGGCTTCCTTTCTCCGGGATAAAATCAAATGAAAACTCATCGTGTCATCTCCTGCAAATTCCTTTAAGTGATCTCGTGCCATTCATTGACTGGTCGCCGTTCTTTCACACTTGGGAATTGCGCGGCGTTTATCCGAAAATTCTCCACCACGAAAAGCACGGCGAAGAGGCGCGCAAACTTTTTGGCGACGCCCAAAAGCTGCTGGAGAAAATTGTCGCCGGGAAATTGCTCAAGCCGCGCGGCGTTTATGGCTTGTTCCCCGCCCACCGCGTTGGCGACGACGTGGAACTTTACACCGATGAATCGCGCGCAAAAACATTGGCGACGTTCCATTTCCTCCGTCAGCAAATCGCCAAGGACGATGGCACTCCGAACTGGTGTCTCGCGGATTTCGTCGCGGCCAAGGACGCATCGTGTCCTGATTATATCGGTGCCTTCGCCGTCACAAGCGGGCATGGTCTCGATGAACTCGTGAAGCAATTCAAAGCCGGCCACGACGATTACAACGCCATCATGGCCGAGGCGCTGGCCGACCGGCTGGCCGAGGCGTTCGCTGAATTTTTGCACAAACGCGTCCGCGAAGAATGGGGCTTCGGCAAACTCGAAAAACTGACGTCCGAGGACTTGATCGCGGAAAAATATCGCGGCATCCGCCCGGCGGCGGGTTATCCGGCATGTCCCGACCACACGGAAAAGGGAATTCTCTGGAAGCTGCTCGACGTGGAGAAACACGCCGGAATCAAGCTGACGGAAAGTTTCGCGATGTGGCCGGGCAGTTCGGTGAGCGGACTTTATTTCGCGCACCCGAAATCGAAGTATTTTGCCGTCGGCAAACTGGGCCGCGACCAGTTGATTGATTATCACCTTCGCAAAGGGATGACGTTGCAGGAGGTTGAACGCTGGCTTGGGCCGTGGCTAAATTACGATCCGGCCAAAAATGTTTCCTCATTTGCCTGCGCCTGTGGCATTCCACATTGAGGGCGTATTGGTTCCTATCGGCTGCGGGATGACGAGTTTCTGACCGACCTTTATCTTGATGGGAGCCAAATCTGGATTGGCGTCCAAAATCGCCTTTATGGTAACGCCGGTTTGTTTGGCAATCTTCGCGATGCTGTCGCCGGCACGGACGGTATAATTCGTGCCGGAAAACATTGGCGGTTCAGATATCGAATCTGCTGAATTTGTTGCGCCAGCTTCTTGGGATTCGTCTGACACTTTTGGAATCACAATCAGCCGGCCTTCGGATATCGGGCCGCGTTTGAGGCCGGGGTTCGCTTGCAAAATCTGGTCCACGGTCATTGGATAACCAAGCCTCTGCACGGCGCGGGCAATGATGAAAGCGTCTTCTGCCTCGTGGACACAATATTGTCTGCCGGGCACGGGAAATTCCAATGAAAAGCCGTCGGGTATCGCCACCGCGTTGGTCAATGCCGGCGTGATTTCAATTGTTTCCAGTCGCGGCCTGTTTCCAGCAATATCCTGCGCCGGAAACCAGCGAATTTTGTCAGCTTCGTCTCCAAGCGCCGTCTTGCGGCAGCGGCGGACGAGCGCCTTGTAAAATTTGTCCGCCGCCTGCGGGTCGCGGTCTTTCAACCAGGTGCCGGCGGTGCAAAGCACGCGCGCCGTGTCGTCGGAATTGTCCGGCATCAACTGCGCGGCCTCCCATGCCAGCGCGGCGGCCTGCCAGCGATAATGAAACCGTTTTTCGGGATCAACGTGCCGGGACGAGGCGCGCTCAATTTCATCCGCGCCGGCCAGATTGATTTTTGCCTGAAATTCGTTCGTGGCGCGATTCTGCCAGGTGACGCCAAAATCGTATTCGCCGCCGTCAATCGCCCAGTCCGGCTCCATTTCCGTGCCAAACAATTCCAAGCCGTTGGTTCGGGTCATGACGGCGGCGGCAAACAAATTCCTTGCGCGGACTTCAGCCGGCAACGTTCCGTCATGGCCGGCGCGCAATTCAAAAAGAAGCGTTTTGTAATTGCCGGAATAATTGGTCGGAAAATAAGACAGCGCAACCGGGCCCACAGTTTCACGCGCAAGCCGACGCGCGAGCAGCCAGCGGATTTCTTCGCGCGGCTTGAACGGTTGCTCGGATGGAAAATCGCTTTTAATTTCAGTCCCATCTTTGCCTGCGCTGGCCGGCCAGTCACGGTCTACGTAAGCTTTCAATTCGTCTGTCGTCAGCACGCGCTCGGCCACATAAGCCGCATCCATCCAGTAGCCGGAACGCAGCAGCGCATCCAGCGCCTCGGCGTATTCGCGGCGCGCAAGATGCAGCACACCGAGTTCGCCGAACGCCTGGCGGCCAACTGCGATTGGCTCGTGCCAGATGGGATCAATGTCCACAAACAAACTTTGCGCAAAATCTGCGGGCGCGTTTGTGCCCGGCAGTTCCTGCGGAAACTTGCGGCTCAATTTCGCCAACAGCTTCGCCGCATCGGCTGTTTTTCCGGCGCGCATGAGTAATTTGGCCTGCAACCACTGCGCCACCGGGCTGCCGTCGGCGCGGTTGATCCAGCGTTGGGCGGCATCCATGTCACCGGCCTGATACGCGGCGAGCGCGAGTTCCTGGGCGGATTCCACGTCTCCGACGCCCGCGGCTTCGACGGCCACAAGCCAGTTGTCCGTGCGGTCAAAAAACCTTTTCGCGTCCGGGTTGCCGGCGATTTCGTTCCGGCTGTTGTATGGATTGCGCGAAACCAAGTAAGCCATTACGACGCGGCGCGCGCGGGAATTTCCGGCGAGCGATTTCAATTGCGCCGGCGTCGCCCCGTGTTCATCCAGGGCCGCAGTCGCCGTCCAGCGCAGCGAAATCATCGCGCTGTCGTCGCCGGCGGCGAGCTGTTCAAGGTAAAGTTCGATGGCGCGCTCGTAATTCTTCCGGCGCAAATAAATCCGCGCCTCGCCGCCGACGCTTGCCGTGGCCAGACCGGACGAATCGGCGAATCCGTCTTTTGCCAGCCCTTGGACCTGCTCGAAGCATGTCATCGCCTCGTCGTCGGTGAAATCATTCGTCTGGCTCTCGTAGAATTTTGCGAGCATGAAGGCGGCCCAGGTGGATTTGAAATGGCGTTCCGACGCCGGCAGTTCCAGCAACCTCCGCCAGGGTTCGCACGCGAGCCAATCGCCGTTGTTGTGCCATTCGATTGCGCCCTCAAAATAATCCGCGAATTCGCGCGGCAGACCCGGCGTAACGGCGACAGCGGGAAAAACCGGCGGCGGATTGGTGTTGGGGAGCGGACGATAAAATCCGTTTGCATCAAAACACCAGTTATTGAAATGTTCCCATTCGTTTTGCGCCTTCAGAAACGCGTTCAACTTCATCCGCTCGGCGAGATGCGCCTGCATGATCACCGTCGCCTGTTCGCTGGAAATCTTTTCGCGCTTGAGCGCGGCGGCCAGATCGGTCATCTCGACTTCCGTGGACTGTTCGTAATATTTTTGCCCGGCGGCGGGCAAAACAGCGCGCGTCTTCGCCGGCCCCAGCTTCATCCGCTCCAGTTCGCGTTGAAAATCGGCGACGGGCGGCTGCAACACGGCATTATCGCCGGCATCCAGCAGGTTGTTGGGGAAAAACGGCCCGCAGGCAAGGGCATTGCCGGCGAACCCCGAAATGGCAGCGGCCAGAAAAATTGCCGCGCTAAATTTTTTTGACTTCAAGTTTCACCTCGCGATCCTGATCCAACCGCAGCCAGCCGATGATTTGCTTTTCGCCAGCGGGCAGGCGGAATGGCGGCGATTGATTTTGAAATATCGCGGCGGAAACAGATTGTTCCGCCAGTTCAAAGCCGCGAAGGCCGTCGCCCGCCGCCAGGCGGGCATCCGACCAGCGCGCTTCCACGGCGAGCCGTGAGGAAATATCAAGTTCGCCATCGTTCACCAGGCTGATTTCCAACAGCCCCGCCTCGACCCGGCGCGCGTCTGCGTGAAAACTTTCGCGCGGTTCGCGTCCGGCGACTATCGCACTGAGCGTCGGCCAGCGCCAGTTCAAGTTATCCGCCGCCACCGGCAGCCGATACCAGATGACGCCGCGCATCGCCGCCGGGCGGTTCGTGTTCCAGTTTTGCACCAGCGAACTCATCGCCAGCGGGTCGGCGGACATCTCGCGCAACTGCGTTCCTTCCGGCCAGTCGGAACGCGGCGCCTCGGCGGAAATCCCGATGAATTTTCCGGCGGAATTGAAAGCGACAATGTAGGTGTAAGTCGGGAGCGCGACGCGAAACGGGACGCCGATCTCTCCCGCCCTCGCCGCGGCGCGTTTTGCCGCAACCGGGTCGCAAAGCGAAAACGGCGCATTGATGTCGCCTGGCTTCGTCAGCGAGTGGACTTGCAGAACATAATTGGTCGCCGCCACCGCCAACGGCGCGAACGTCGGCGATTCCAGCCAGCCTGGCAGCGCTGTGATTGTGACCGGCAGCGGCGCGAGGCGCTTTTGCACGACCACAAGCCACTTGCGGTAATCGTCCAGTTTTGCCGTCGCGCAGTCGAAATCAATCTGCAGCTCGACCGGCTCGATTTGATCTTTCCGCGCTTCCTCAGCCAGTGACGCGGCGAGGCTGGCCAGAAAATTCACCGCCGGCGTGTTGGTGGCCAGTTCGCCGTTGAACGGCCCGACGCGCAAAACCAGCCCGATGGGACGATGCAATTTTGCCAGTGTCGGGAAATCCACGTCCGCGCGCGTGATTTGCGGGACTGTTTCCTTCCACGAAACTTCCGCCAGCAAAATGGCCGTTTCCGCAAAATTGGCCGCATGTTCAGTCACCGCTTCAGCGACCGGCGGCGTCCACGCGCGTTGCCACACATAAACTTGATGCGGCAACGGCTGCGCCGCATAAATTTCGGATGTCATGCACGCCAGCGCAGGCAGCCAGACAAATCGCAAAACACGAATCACGGCAGTGAGGTTAGCTGGGGCTGTTTTTTCCGCAAGCAGCCGGGACTTGTTTTTTGTCCGGCACGGCGTAGATTGGGGGCATGAAGCACGATGTGGTGCCAGTTCAGATTCGCGGAATCCTGCCTCACGCGAACAGCGGTTGCGCTTTGTTTGTCGGCAACGATGAGAAGGTGTTCGTCATCAACGTTGAGCTGCAAATGGGTTCGGTCATTGGCATGTTCCTGCGCCAGGCGCCCAAGGAGCGGCCGCTGACGCACGACCTTATCAACCGGATCTTTCAAGGCTTTGGAATCGCCGTGGAACGCGTCGTCATCACGGATTTGAAAAATTCCACCTATTTCGCGCGCCTGATTTTGCAGCAGCAGAATGAGGTCGCGCGGAAAATTGTCGAGGTGGACGCGCGGCCCAGCGATTGCCTCGCCATTGCCGCCGCGCAGAAGAAGCCGATTTATGTTTCCGCGCCGCTGTTCGCACAGGTCGAGGACATGAGCGAAGTGCTGAACAAGATCAACGAGAGCGGCAGCGAATCCGAGTAAAATGCCCGAGTCCGCCGCCAAAGCCTCTCCGCTCTCGCTCGTCTGCGGCGACGATGAATTCACCGTAAAAAAACGCGCCAGGGAAATTTACCAGCGATGGTGCGACGAACTTGGGGGCATGGATCACGAAATCATCGAGGCCGCGGTTTCCAACAGCGGTGACGCCCTCGCAGCGATCGCAAAACTTCGCGAGGCATTGCAAACACTGCCATTCTTCGGCTCCGGCAAGGCCGTCTGGTTGCGCGACTGCAATTTTCTCGGCGACGAACGCGCCGCCTCCGCGCAGGCCGTCACGGAAACCGTGGCGGAACTGGCGGAAGAGCTGAAAATGTTCAAATGGCGGGGCGTGCGGCTGCTCATCAGCGCGGGGAAGGTGGACAAACGGAAAACCTTTTTCAAAACGCTCGACAAAATCGGATCGGTTGAAAGTTTCGCGGGGCTTTCGGCGGATGATAGGGACTGGGTGGAGCGCGCGGAAGTCTCCGCGCTGACGGCCATTCGCGAACGCAAAAAGGAAATTTCCGAAGAGGCGCTGGCCGAACTGGTCAGCCGCGTCGGGCCAAACGCGCGGCAGCTTGAAAATGAAATCGAAAAAGTCTGTGTGTTCACCGGCAGCCGGAGGAAAATCGAATTCGCCGACGTCGCCGCCATTTGCGCCCGGAACAAGACGGCGCGGGCTTTCGCGCTGGGCGACGCGCTGGGCGACCGTGATCTGCCGCGCCTGCTCAAGCGGCTGGACGAGGAGCTTTGGGAGACGAAGTTTGATCCGAAGAAAT
>Ga0181520_10004827_pt1 | contig 22141 bp, 23 predicted proteins | sample PEATcosm2014_Bin_29_FD_132451 | JGI IMG/M metagenome (GOLD analysis project Ga0181520, IMG submission 132451) | Peatland microbial communities from MTU Mesocosm Facility, Houghton, MI, USA - PEATcosm2014_Bin02_30_metaG | ecosystem: Environmental > Terrestrial > Soil > Wetlands > Peat | place...
CGCCGTAATTAGTACCAATTCCTCCAGCGCCGCCGCCCGCTGCAATGGTACCCGTTCCTGTAAGAACTCCTGCCGTGATATTGAGACTGCCGCCGGAACCGCCGCCGCCCGCGTTGCCGCTGCTGCCTCCGCCGCCTTGTCCGTTGGCGGAAAGCGTTCCGTTGACTGTAAGGGTATTCTGAACGCTCAAAATCAACGCGCCGCCGCCATTGCCGCCGGCAAAAGTATTCCCTCCCCCTCCCGATCCCAGAGCAACCGGGCTGTTCGTGGAACCGTAAATGACTCCGGCTGTGCCGGTGGTCTGCCCGGTTCCGCCGCCGCCGCCATAGCCGGCTCCGCCGCCACCCTGCCCACTGACCCATGCTCCTTTTCCCGGACCGGTCCCGCTGTTGCCGCCGGCAAGCCCCCCGGCAAAACCCAGGCCGTCGGCGTTGAAAAAGGTCCCCGCTGCGATCGTCATACTTGATCCGACAATCTCAAAGCCGGCGCCGCAGGCTACGCCAAGACATGCGCCTGCGTTTCCGCCCGGATCGCCCGCAAACGTAACCGTGCCGCCCAGAACCGTAAACGTGCTCACATAAATGATGTGCGCCTGAGTGGGAGCCGACCCCGATATCGCCACCGCAGTAGACGAAAACGCCACTGTGCCGGTGTAATTGGGGTTCAGCGTGATCGAGGCGAGCGCATTGGCCGCGATTGTCCCGCCGCCCACAGACATGTTGTCCACCGTGCAACTGGAAACTGAAGAACCGCCATCAAACACCACATTGTCGCCTGCGGCCGGGACGTGGCCGCAGCTCCAATTTCCGGAAGAGCTCCAGTTGCCGGGACTTGACGCCTGCCACGTACAGGTTACCGCGCGCGCGGGACCGGCCAGGAACAGCAGGGCCCCGCCTATTGTCGCCCCCGAAATCAGTAATCGGGGACCCAGCTTTTTCAATAAAAACCTCTGCCCTCTTCCGAGGCGATGAAGCAGTTTGTTGATCATTTAAATCCGTTCAATCCCCGCAAGCCTCCCATCCGGCCAACATCAAAAATGGATCGACTGCGACAAAGGAGTGCGAAGGTCCATGGTTTTGATATACTTTTTCTGTGGGGGCGATCCGAAAATTGGTTTTTTTGAGTGGTCATGCCGCCGAGCAATGTCATTATCGCGGCTGCACCAAAGACGAAGTCGAAAAATCCATACGCGAGGCGTTGTGGAAACCCGTTGAAAGGGGACGTATGGAATGCCGTAAAGATTTCCCATTCGAGAAAATATGGAATGGCGTGTGGTATGCCACAAAGCAGGTCCGGCCGATCTTCGCTGAAGAAACGTAACGGTTGGTCGTTGTGACGGTTTATGTTTACTATTTTTGACAAGGAACAGGAGGACTGATTATGAGAATTACCTATGACCCGCATGTGGACGCTTTGTACATTCGTTTTAAAGAAACAACGGTGACCACCAAAAACCTGGCCGAAGGAATCGCGGCGGACTACGACACCGCCGGTATCCTGGCAGGCATTGAGATCCTTGACGCCGTGAAGCGCTTCGGCGATCTCCAGACTCTGCGAAAAGTGACGCTGGAAGAAGTCGGCCTCAGCGCCGCTTAGCAGCAGGCTCCAACCCCGATTCACCTCACCCTTCCAGTTGGCGCCGTCCGACCACAGGTTGTCGCCCCTGCTGTTCATCCAGTAATAATTTGCCGCGCGCGCCGGACCGGCCAGAAACAGCAGGGCCCCGCCTATTGTCGCCCCCGAAATCAGTAATCGGGGGCCCAGCTTTTTCAATAAAAACCTATGGCCTCTTCCGAGGCGATGAAGCAGTTTTTCAGTCATTTAAATTCCTGCTACAATATTCTTCGGAGGCAATCCAATGAAACGACCTGAACCTATCGAAAAAATCCTGAAACGCCACAAAAACGAGTGGCTGCTTATCGAGCTTGACAAAGTCGATGAGCGGGTCCTTAAGCCAAAGACGGGCTGGCTTCTTGGCCACAGTCCCAGGAAGGAAGATCTGTTTGAAACGATGAAAACCTTTCAAGGCCACCGCCTTTATATGGATTTTTCCGGGCCCATCCTCCCCGCCGGCTTCGGCGCCGCGTTCTAAATGACGCTCATCATTCCTCACATCTGGACGGTCGCCGTTGAACTGACAGTAACGGTAATACAGGGGACGTAGCTGCTTAACTGCCTTTCTGGAAAAAAGCAGGAAAGCAGCGACGTCCCCTGTGGCCCATGATACCGTTGCCCCCTCCCGAATATTGCGCATTCCAGAACGAGGTGGTATACTTTTCTGGTCGGTATCCGTCGTACAATCATTATCAAAAGGAGCGCTTTTTATGACTTCTCTTTTACAGGCTCTATCCGAAGAGCATATTTTCGTAGTGAAACCCGGCGCAAAATCACTGCCGCTCCTCCTGGAGGGGATCGTACGATTGATCGATACCCGGGGGAAAACGCTCGGGGTCGTCATCGATAAAGAAACTCTGGATGATCTCGAAGAAGATCTGCAGTCCCATTCCCCGGAGTTTCTCTCTTCTCTGGAGGCTTCACGCCGCTCCGGCCGGGTTTCCGCCGAGTCCGTACAACATAAGGCCAAACTCGGTTGATGAATTACGCCTTTACCAGACATGCCGAAGCGGAATTTCTCAAACTCCCCCGCCCGCTTCAACGTCGCATTCTCGCCAAAGTGGAGCAGTTCCTGAACAGTCCTCAGCCGCTTGCCTTCGCAAAGCGACTGACGGGCACGCAGTCGTCCTATCGCTACCGCATCGGTGATTACAGAGTGATTTTTGATTGGGAAGCGACCTCCATCCTTATCCTTAAAATCGGACACCGGCGCGAAATTTATCGGTAATTCCCGCCTCATTTCATTCCCTTCCGTTTTACTATTTGCTGTTTCTCCTGGCCCTCTTCCGAGGCGATGAAGCAGTTTCGTCAGCATGGAGCCTCTATACCCGCCGCCCAATTGTCTTTCCGCGCAGCGCATGCTACGATGGGTTCATGAAGCCCCTGAGACCCGAGCCCATAGAGAAAATCCGCAAACGGTTTAAAAAAGAGTGGCTGCTGATCGCCGTAGATAAAATGGATAAGGATAGAAACATTCCTCTGGGCTGTCGCGTTATCGCACACAGCCCCCGTCGGGACGATGTGTATCAGGCGATGTTGAAACACGAAGGCCTCGATCTGGTTATCTATTCCGAAGAGGCTCTGCCCACCGGTTACGCGACCGCTTTTTAGTCTTTGAACATGACATCCAAACTGATTACTGCTTTGGCCCGCGTTGAAGGACCGCGCCAGACGAAGCTGGTTCATCTGGTGTTCGATAGTGGAGCGACCGATACCATCCTTTCGCCTCATGCCGCGCTGGCTGTCGGCTGTCCCCCGGATCCATCCGGCAAGAGAGCCGGAATCATCACCGCGAGCAGTCTGGTCTATATGCCGATTGTGACCATTCCCGCTTTTTATTGCCTTGGCCTGCGTGTCGAAAACTTCGAAATCATCTGCCATCAACTGCCTGATGAAAGTACCGTGGGCGGAGTCCTGGGCCTGGATTTTCTCCGTCGGGTTCCCGTTTTTCAGGAATTCGAAAAGAAAATTTTTGAACTGACCCGATTTTAATTTTTTCTTCACGCTGTTTCCTTTCCGGCCTTCCGCTTTACTATTTGCTGTTTCCCCTGGCCCTCTTCCGAGGCGATGAGGCAGTTTTTCAGTCATTTATGTCCTGTAGCCTTTTTGACATCACCGTGGTAAAATACCTGCCGTGAGCCCAACTGTGTTTCGATATCGGAAATTCCGGTTTTATTTTTTCTCCCGGGAAGAATCTCGAATGCATGTTCACATTTATGCGCCTGAAGGGGAGGCGAAATTCTGGCTCGAACCGGTGGTTGCTCTTGCGGAATATCATGGTTTGACCGATAGGTCCATCCGCCAACTAAAACAGATTGTTGAGGATCGAAAAGATGAAATCGCCCGCGCGTGGAAAATCCACTTCGAACGTTGAAGTTCAAAATCTCTCGCGTCATGGAATATGGTTGTTGGCCAGAGGCATTGAATATTTCATGCCATACAGGGAGTTCCCCTGGTTCATTAAAGCGAGAGCGGCGGACATCTTTAATGTTCATCTTTTTCATGGCAATCATCTTTATTGGCCTGCCTTGGATGTAGATCTCCCTCTGGATTCTCTGGCCTCTCCTGGAAAATATCCTCTGCGATATCGCTAAATAACGGGAACATAGGGGACGGAGCTGCTTAACTGCCTTTCTGGGAAAAAGCAGGAAAGCAGCTACGTCCCCTGTGGCTCCTGTCTTCGCATCTATGGATGGTACCGTTTTAAGCGATTTGCACAATGGATGGTGCCTCCAAAAAGCTGTCCTATTATACTCATGCCCCAATACCTTTTTCACCTTTTTCATAAATTTATCTGTTCGTGTTGACATCATCTATTTCCAGCTCGTCCTGATTGTCTTCAGAAACAGGCAAATCGATCGTGCCTCCGGCGGATTTGCGCGCCATATCAATGAACTGAAGCAACTGATCTTTGCTCTTCTCGTCGGTCTCAAAAGCCAGCGCCCTGTGCCAGGCTGTCATCGCAGCTTCGTACTGATGCAGGGCGTATAACGCCGAACCCATGCGCTTATAAGCCAGGCCGTTGTTCGGCTCGAGCGAGATCACCCGCTGGCACAGGGACACCGCTTCATCGTAGCGCTGAGAACGGAATTCTGTCAGCGCCTGACCCAGCACCTGCTGCGTCAGGGTAAGAGGCGAACCGGGTTTGTATTCCACATGGTAGCCTGAGAGCCGGCTGATCTCGTCGATGATGCGGTTCAGGCCCACCTGGTTTTTATCGAGCGAAGCCGCATAGGTCAAGAACCAAAGGCCGTCGATTGTGTCGCCTTTCAGATAGCTGTTGATTCCCGCGCGAGCCATCTTGCTGGAGCGGTCCCACCCGGCCACGCTGTGGACATAGGGCGTGATGACTCCCACCCGGTCCAGAAGATCGCGAACCTTCTCGTCGTCCCGCTTGACGCGGTGAGCCGTGTGCAGGAGCAGTTCCGCTTCGGTGTAATAGCCGCGGTCAATGGCCGTGGCGGAGCGGTCGAGCAACTCGGCGACGGAGAATTCCGGATTGATGACGAAATTGTTGCCTGCGTTCTTGGTCTTGCCGAACGCGTAACCGAGCGAAAAGCGGGAAGACGTTCCCAGATCGGAGTTGGAGGCGAAAGCCATATCGAAAGTCAGGTCTTTCCAGCGCAGGCCCATCCCGAAGGTCGGCGAATTGTCGAGCATGCCCACGCGCAGAGAGACGATGCTGAAGGCGTATTCCGCGCCAAGAATAACGTTGGTGAAATTTTCCAGATCAGCGGAAAGAGTCAGGCCTTTCACGGCCTGATAGCCGACTCCCAGACGGAATTCCTGGGGCAGCTTGTCGTCGGTATCACCCTGGGAGAGACGCAGGACGTTCCGGCACATGAGCCCTAACTCCAGAGTACTCGTCATGGCGTACTGGCCTCCGATATCCAGCCCCGACAACTGATCGGAAGAACCCTGCAGAGTGCGAAGAAGAGTATGGGCGGAAGTGCCGACGGAGAGCGTGGGCAGCGCGGGAATGATCATGCCGTATCCGGCGCCGAGCGCGGTTTCCGAATATCCGAATGAACCGAGCAGGTTGTTATTGGCGTCGCGCAGATCGGCGCCGTCTATCGAAAGGCGCGCGAGGTACGCTCCGAGAACGCCGTCGCCTGCCCTGTAGCCGCCGTAGCCGGCAAAATCATACGTGGCGCCGCCGTAGAGCGCGGCGTGCAGCAGGTTGAATTCATGACGGGTGACTGCCGCGAGCCCGGCAGGGTTCCAGTAGGCGGCGGTCGCGTCCTGGGCTATGGCCGTGTACGCCGTGCCCATCCCGAGGGAACGCGCGCCTGCTCCGAAATCAAGCAGGCGGCCGGGATCGCCGGGATCGGAAGCGCTCAGCGGAAGGCAAAGGGCAAAAATAATAAAAAGAGATTTCAGCCAGGAAATGCGCGGGAGGTGATTCCATACGATGCACGCTCCTTTCATCATGATCTTATATGGATTCAGATTTGAGAAATGTCAACCGAAACCTGCGTTAACGAGTTGTAAATTTATTTTCCGCGATTTTTCAATGCGATTCGGCATAAAGAAACTTAACAGACCGCGGAATTCGTGTAAAAAATTATTAATCTGCCAAAAAAATTTGAGAATTCTCAAACGCCTTCAGGTGGGAAGTATTCGGTTTATTCCGGGTTGGGGCATTGGTGCCGTTGATGACAGATGACAGTTGGATGGTCTTATTCCAGACTCTTCTGAAACGCCTTCGTTTCCGCAAAATGTTCCAGAGATTTACGTCGACGACGAAGCATCTGACTGATTGCGGTACCATCTCGATTCAGGTATCTGCCCATAGCCAGGCAGGGAAAACGGTAATATTTTCTACCCACATATACCAAGGCCTGACGCCACCGACTCACCGAACGATTTTGACTTAGTGATCGGAGAAGAGGAAGATCCACTCCGCAGTGCTCCGCCATCCATTGGGCCAATTCTTTGATACCGCGCATCCGTATGACATGCCGAACTATCGAACGCACCGGCTCGCCGGTGCGCCGCTTCACGTCCTCGACGAACTCCTCATCACCCAGAAATCTACCTCCGCGAATCTGATAAAAATCCTCCCATTTTCCGCTCTTCAGGCCCTCGGCCATGAACCGCGCATAAGCTTCCCTGGCCTTCCGCTCATTTTCAGAGAAACGTTCTAGAACTTCCGCAAAAGACTGCTTCTGTCCTTCAGGATACTGTCCATGCGCGTAATACCGATGGCTCGACCATTTCCAGTTGCCAGCTACCGGCAGGCGTTTTCCACAGCCACGATACGGATTCAAAGTGACGTAACGCAAAAGTTCCAGAAAATATCGTTCCTTATCGCAAATTCGGGCGCCATAACGCCCCTGGAACACGTGCCCGGTCAGACGGTGACGCCAGTTGAACCATTTGGCATAACGCGTAAGCAACCTGCGCATGAACTCCGACAAGTTCCCTTCCGGAGTCTCGATCTCAATGTGGAAGTGGTTGGGAAGCTGACTCCAAGAAAAAATTTTAACCCCGCTCCATTCAGCCGATTCGACCATAAAAACCTCGAACTTGGCGTAATCGCCGTCGGTCCAATATATGCGTTCCCGTCGGTTCCCCCGGCCGAACACATGATAAAATGCTCCTTCGTATTCGATGCGCGGTTTCCTTGGCATAAATCCTCCCTATACCGTTAGAGTGCGCCGCGAGCAAAATATTCATCTGTCATCTGTCATCAACGGCACCAATGACGCAATGACGTGCCGGGAAGTATTCGGTTTATTCCGGGTTCGGGTGGAGGGTATCGACCTGCAGAACTTTATTCGTGGATTTTTTGTTCGTCGACGGCGCAGCGGCCTGTTCCGGCTGGCCTGCGTTATGATCCGGTATACCGGGCAAAACCTCAGGCCCTGAAGGTTCTTCGCCGCCCGGCTTATCCATCATTTCGGCAGTTTCGTTAATTTCATTTTCCGTCTGCCAGCCCCAGCCTTCATGAACGGGACCGCTTACGGGCTTCATATTCGGGCCAGACACGATATCGCCCGGGCTGCATGTACAGACAACGGTCGTCGCCCGGGCCGGGAAAGTGGCGCGGATGGCGCAGTTATCGCGCGGACTGGGACTATTCTCCGACGTATATGAAACCCAGACGGGAATTCTTTCATTAAAAGCTGAGGTAAGCTTGGTGTCCGTCTCAAATGTCCCTTTGCATTCCATCCGGGCCTGGCCCATCAGCCGGACGTACTGTTTGGCCGCCATGTCAACCGCCGACGGCCGGAGACTGTAATCCTCAAGCTCTTCGATGCACATATCCTTGTTTAAAGCGGTCGTCTTTTTGCTTACGCCGACGCCGAGAATGCGTTTCGTAAAGGGCACGCAGCGGTTGGCGGCCGCGTCTGCGGAGGGATTCAAGAGCAGGATGGCAGCCACAAGCCAAAAAACAGAGCGAATTCTGATCAAGGCCAGACGGTCCATGCACCACAATTCTGATACACATTTGCACGAACTTCAAGGGCAAAGTGTCACGACCTCACCGACTTTTTGAATCTACGATAATCTCCCCCACCCCGCTGTCAGGGAAGAGAGTGGGAGTTAGGTCGTTCCAAGAGGCAGGCGGGTGAAGGCGTGCGGGAGCGGAGGTCAGCGGGGCGGAGTGAAGCGGTAGCCAACTTTGTTGCCGACTGTTTCGATGCATTTGCCGGCCTTTCCCAGCTTATTGCGCAGGCTCCAGACATGCGTCTCAAGCGAGCGGCTGCATTCCTCTGCGGGTTTATCCCAGATCAGATGGGCTATTTCATCCCGGGACACAGTTTCCCCGGGAGTGCGCAGCATAAGCGCCAGCAGGTCAAATTCTTTAGTCGTCAGTTTAATTCCTTCATTGCCGACGGTAACTGTGCGTTTTTTTACATCCAGGCTTAACTCCTGCCCGGCGTAGGCCGGTGTGGCACGAATGGTTTTACGACGGCGCAGCACGACGTTAATCCGGGCAATCAGTTCCCCCGGGTCGAAAGGCTTGGCTATATAATCGTCCGCGCCCATTTCCAGCCCGGCGATTTTTTCCGACGTGGACGACCGCGCGGTGAGAATAATTATGGGGATGTCCGTCGTCGCTGGATTTTCTTTCAGCATGCGGCAAACTTCGAGACCGTCCATATCCGGCAGGCCGAGATCCAGCAAAATCAGATCAAACGTCTGCGTCTTGAGAGTTTCCAGCGCCTCACGGGCGCTTCGCGAGACCGCAGGCTGAAATCCTCCCCGCAGGCTGAAAACCTGCAGTATGGCCTGCATCGGGAGATCCGCATCTTCGACGATCAAAACGCTATAGGAATCTACGCTCATATTAAGAATTTAACTTTTATCTTCATGAATGTCCACCAGGCCGGCGGCCCATCTCCAATCAGCCCTTGCATGCGGCACATCTTAAGTGTATATATTTTAACAATGAGGCTTTATCAGCGACTGCTATTAACCGCTCTGTGCCTGTCGATCATTCCCCTCCTGGCATTAACGACTCAATTGTTCTGGGACGCCAACTTGAGCCGGCAGGAGGCCAGAGAATCGCACCGGACCATGGTCCGGAATTTTTCCGTTCAGGTGGAGGATTTTTTTCAAAATCTGGATAAGGACCTCGGGTTCATAGCCAGTTTCGAACAGCGCCCGGACATGAGCTCTACGGAAAGACAGGGCGTACTGCTCAGCGCCATATCCAACCGGAACGATTTCGACGCTCTTCTTCTTCTGGATACCGACGGAAAAACGTTAAGTTACGCGGCCACGGACCGATTCCAAAGCCAGGCCCCTGCGAATTATGCCTCCCAGAACGAATTCAAAGAGGCCGTGCGTACCGGCAGTCTCCAGTTGAGCCCGCCCATGATCAGCGGAGGAAAAACTCTCGTGTTTGTGTACTATCCGCTTTCTTACGGGCCCGTGGTATTTATGGCTGTTCGACTCGACCGGCTCCTTGACCGCCTGCGTTCGGTGCGCATGGGAGAAACCGGAGCAATGTGGCTGACCGGACCCCGGGGAGAGATGCTCCTCACGCCTCCGGACTCCGCCGACATCCAGACGCGCGTTGGCAAAGCGCTGGAAAGCTCCGTCGGGGATCCTGAGATAAAAGACATTGAAATCGGCCGCTTGACCGGCGCCAAATGCCGTATTCCTCGGTTCGAATGGACGCTCGCTTTTTTACAGGACAGGGCTGAAGCTTTCCGGGCGGCCCGGCGCATGGACGCAGGAGCCATACTCTGGCTGTCCGCGGGATTGATTGCGATTCTTATCGGTTCCTGGACGTTCGCCACCGACTTGATCAGGCCGATCAAGCGTTTGTCCGACGCCGCGGTCAAAATCTCTGAAGGCAATCTGGATATTCAAATCCCGCCGCAGGGTCCGGCGGAACTGACCCGCCTGCTTGCAACCTTTAATTCCATGGTCCGGCGGCTGCGGGATTTCCAGGACATGCAGGTGGAACGCATGCTGGAAGAAAAGACCAAGCTTGAAGCGGTGGTGCAGGGCATTTCCGACGGCATTCTGATCGAGGATTTCCAGGGACGGGTGATCTTCTCAAATCAGCGCGCGCGGGAACTTCTCGGAACAAAGCTCCAGCTTCCGCCTGCGGCGGCGCAGGATATTCAAACCGTCATGTCGAAAAAAACCGACCAGCGGGCTTTCTCAACGGAAATATTGTCCGAAGACGACAAGAAGCGCATCATTCACGGGCTTGCCGTAAGACTCGCCATCAAGCCGGGGAAGGATCTTGGCGTGATGATCGTTCTGGAGGACGTGACGCTGGACCATAAGATCCAGCAACTCCGGGAAGACTTTCTTAATATGTTCAGCCATGATTTGCGCGCCCCGCTGACGGCGCTGCAGGCCTATATCCAGATGCTGCTTGATTCCCGGACCGGGACTCTTGTAGCCCGGCAAAAAACCCTGCTGCAGCAGAGCGATCAGGCGACGCGCGACCTGATTGAAATGGTGTCGAATATTCTGGATGCGCAGAAATACGAGCAGGGAGAAATTCATCTGGAAATCGATCCGGTTCCCATAGTCAAACTGCTCGATGATATCCGGGAGAGGCAGGCCTTCCTTTTCCAGTTTCATCAGATCAATTTCCATATTCTGCCTGACGATGGCGCCGCAAACACTATGGTCGAAGCGGACCGGAATCTACTGGAACGGGTTCTGAATAACCTGCTGGGGAATGCCGCCAAATTTACCCTGCCCGGAGGCACGGTCAAGCTGGCGGCAGCTTTGAACGGCGCCAAAGTCCTTTTTTCCGTAGAAGATAACGGCCGGGGCATACCTGCGGAAAAAATTCCTCAGCTTTTTCAGAAGTACAAACAGACTGAATCCGCGGACAGGCTGCAGGGAAGCGGTCTGGGGCTTTTTATCTGCCGCATGATTATTGAAGCCCACGGCGGACAGATAGCCGCTTCCAGCGAACTGCATAAAGGGTCCCGCTTCGAATTCTGGCTGCCTCTCAAACAACCTCCTGTCGGAAGTCCCCCAACGCCTCTCCTGTAACCGCCATACGGCGGAAGGGGTCGAACTAAATGCATGAAACGGACGGGGATCAACGCACTGGCGCTGGGGTCAATAATCAGCCTGCATGCCTGGGCTGCCGACGAAGCGCAGAAAATATTATCCAAACTCCATCATTCCAACCAATATGAGATAGAGCTGGGAAAAATCGCCAGGGAGAAAGCCGTTTCCCGCCGCATACTGGACTATGCCGAAGAATTAATAAAAGATCATATTGATTCCGACAGTCAAATCCAGGAATTCGCCGGGAAAAAACAGATTACGCTTCTCGAACCGTCAACGGCGGGATTTTTAAATCATCTGGAAGCGGCGGAAGAACAGCAGATGGTGGTCGCGTTATCCAAGAAAACGGGCGCTGATTTTGACAAGGCTTTCGCCGAAGATATGATTCAAATTCACAAACTGGACAAGATCAGGCTGGAAAACGCCGAGAACATTTTAAAACAGGAAGACATCCGCAACCTGGTCGCAGTCAATCTGAAAACAGCCGAAAATCATCTGCAGGGAGCGCGCGACCTGGAAGGCCCTGATTGATCAGGGCAGGTCACATCGCGCTGTTGCGCACCGTTACGCTGTCCCCCGGACGTATATCTTTCAAAGCGTATTGATGATCCCCGCTCTTAAAAATGCCCACCAACTCAGGTACAACCGGGATACCGACGATGTCGTTGGTTCCTCTAAGCCGCAGTTCCATTATTCTTCGTTCCTGGTCAACACGGGTCACCTGTCCCTCCAGTTTGCTCCAATTTATGACCGGGATAGCTTCCCTGGCCATGGCCTGGGCCGCGTTTTTACTCGGGACAGCATTTTCTTCCGCGGTTATCACCTTGCGTACCTGAACATTTGCCTGTGTCGTGCCCTGGGGGTCTGCCTGCGTTACGTGGTTGACCCATACTGTCATACAGGCCGTTGAAAAAAGAATAAACGCCAGGTTTTTCATGGATTTAGAAACGGTTCTATGTTTTTGACATACATTAAATGCACGCGGTTACACGCGAAAGGATCAGAAGACCTCTCCGGACGGACATGATGCTATACTTATGGTTCTGCCATATGGCCCGGTCCAAACCCTCTCTTCAGATTCATCTCGAATACTGGCCCGTACGAGGCGTCGCAGCCTTTGTGCGCAGGCTGCCCCTGGATTCCGCAACAAGGATCAGCCGCAACATTATTAAATTCATCCTTTTATTTATTCCGTTACGGAAAAAACTGGTGCGCGGCAATCTTGCTTCGGCCTTTCCTGAATTGTCCGAGCCGGAGCGGGAAGCCATTTTGTCGGAGTCTCTGAACAACCTGGCGCGGATGATAGCGATTTTTCCGCGAATGCCGGAGCTGACCAGAGAAGGGCTTCCTGCCTGGGTTTCAATTGAAGGGCTGGAACATGTGCGTAAAGCCCGAGAGGAGGGCCATGGCGTGATCGCCTTCACCGCGCATCTGGGGCTCTGGGAATTCATGGCCGTATGCTGCAGCCGTCTGATTCATGATGTACGACTGATAGTACGGCCTCTCGACAATGCCCGGATTGACGCGTACTGCACTTCCCTGCGTTCCTGCACGGGCGCGGCGATCATCCCCCACAGGCAGGCCCTGCGACAAGGGCTCAGGTGCCTTAAAGATCATGGGGTTCTGGGGATTCTTATTGATCAGAATTTTTCGGCAGGCGGAATTTTCGTGGACTTCTTCGGGCGCCTTGCCGCTACTTCTTCCATTGTGTCCATCCTGGCCAGAAGGACCGACGCCGTAATCCTGCCGCTGCATAACCGGTGGGAAGAAAACGGAAGATTGAAAATAATATTCGATCCCCCCGTGCCGCTGAGTCAAAATTCCAATACGGAAATGGCTGTAGCGGAAGACACTTATGGGCTGACGAAAATTGTGGAAGGCTGGATCCGGCAGGACCCGGGACAATGGTTCTGGCTGCATAACCGCTGGAAACGTCGCCCTCAGCCTGGAGAATTCGTCTACATGCCAGAAGGGCCAACCCAGCAGAACTTTGGCTTTTAATCCGATCGTCAGTATAATGAAGAGGATTTCAGGGAAATTGTTTGGTGGGGAGTTGGTGTAGCCTGGTTAACACGTCGCCCTGTCAAGGCGAAGATCACGGGTTCGAATCCCGCACTCCCCGCCAATCAATAATCCCGCCGCACAAACCAATTAAGAAAAACTGCAACCTGGGTCGTAGAGGATTCGAACCTGTGACCCCCGCCTTGGAAGGAAATAATCTCGAATAACAATTTACTTTTTATCGTTGGAGAATGAATATTTCTCTATTTTTAAAACTCTCAATTCCCCAATTTTTCCCCAACTTTTCAAAATAATGGTGGGCCCCACAGGATTCGAACCTGTGACCCCCTCGGTGTAAGCGAGGTGCTCTACCGCTGAGCTAGGAGCCCAAAAACATCCAACCAGTAATCTAAGACCTAATGATACCTAACTTTTACGTCTGAAAAAATAACTTCTATTGGAATTATTCGAACATAGGGCCAGCCAGAAAACATCCGGCAGTTTGGAAATTTATGGATTATTCGACTGCAGAAAATCGTTTTAATTTGCCTCTCGCCCTAAAAGGGTTTCACTTATCATATACATAATGTTTTATTTATCGACTAGGAAGGCAAATGGCAGGCAACTACGATTGCTGATTGATCTGGTCCTGCAAGGTGAGAAGGGTTTCAATGATTAATTCAAACTTCGGCATGTCTCCAAAAATCATGACTTCCATATCACGATAGTCCTTCTCAAGTTCGGAAAGATGCGATGGGCCAGGAATCAGCTTGAAGGTGCCAGGCTTCGCCAGGTCGTATCGTGCCCGGGCACTTGGGTAAAAGCGCTGTTTGAATTCGACAACCTCTCCCAGCAAATGGAGATTCGCAAGGGCCGCTTTGCCTTCCGCACTGGTCGCCAACTTATGGACATCGTAATAATGTCGTGACATTCGAGAAGGCATCATCTCCTTACTATTACGATGTGCCTCTTTATGAAGGATAGTGGCCTTTTCCCAAAAAGTACGTTCAGCCGCTATGGCGACTACGGGAGAAGAAGGATCTTCAAAGATCTTTGGAAAGACTTCGGCGGCGTAAGGATGAATCACATGATTCGCCGAAGGAATCCAGGATGCCAAGGGCCCAATTTCAAGCCGTACGGTCGGACGAAGATAGCTTTCGGAGAAAGTAGCTGGATAATCCACATTAACACATTGCCGATCAAGCGAGTCAATGGAAGCCACAACTCCGGGACAGACTGCAAAAAGCTTAGTTAACTTCTCCAGCAGTTCGCCTGCAATGTAATCGGCGGCTTCAGCATTCACTTTTTTATTGAAAAGATCCTGTTTAGTTTTTGATTCAAAATCCTTATACGGTTCCTCACGGCTATATCCAAGCAGAGTCCAATCCAATATGAGATCAACATCTTCTGAAAAGCGATCGATCAAGCCGAAGACTTTAGAAAGGCTTGTACCCCCTTTGAAAACCATTCGACTTTTGAGCTCGGAATCGGCAAAGAGTCTCTTCAGAACCCAGCAGACCCAAAAATCTTTTTCAATAACAGCTTTATCAATTCCGCGATGACTTCCCGCTTCCTGAAACAGTTCACGCCGCTGTGCTGCCGGTAGATTAGCCACCTTATCCATGTGATTCCTCTTGAGTGATTCTCTGGATTGCGGAATAAACCCAGCCTGTAGCCGTTTTTGTGTCAGCCAGCACTTTCTGACGCAGATTTGGCTGCAACCAACTGCGGATTTTGGCGATTATCTCCGGCGTTATCCGATCCTTTCCTAGTGACCTGATGGCTTGGACAATGAGCCCGCTTTCATGGAGTTGAAATCCAGATTCTTTAAGAGTTGAATGCTCAAAGACAAGCCTGTATCTGCCCACACGATACATCCGTTTTCGGCCATCGGATAAGTAGACGACTCGCGCCGGAACCTGTGTAGAGAGTCCCAAGAGGTTCTGTGCCATAGCCCCACCAGGCTGAATTCTCCAGCCAAATTTCCGCGCCAACGCACGAGCAACATTATCAATGTCAGGTTGAAGTTCCTGCCCCAACATTTCACTTGAACGCGGGTAGTAATAAAGCCCTTGAATCACGCGGTGTATTTTGCCTTTTTGTTCGAATCGGTGAAGTGCCGAATCAATAACAGTACGTGGACCAAGACCCGAAAGGTCTTTTGGAGAAAAGACCCAACCCCTCCTATTCCCATATATGCGATTTAATATCTTATTTTCGATAGTTTCTTGCATTATGTCTAATCCATTTCTGCAAGAAAAATAACACATTTTTATTGCAGATTCAAGGACAAAACACTGAATTGGTACGCATTATTTAGGCTTGAGTGTCCGGCGCGGAAGGAGACAGGTATATTGCCAATTCTCAACGAAAAGCAATCAACTTACGCTTTGGGCAGTAATCCGAAAACAGTTATGAAGGTTGCAAGGTTTTGATTTGTTTTTTAAGTTCACCCAGCATTCGGGTAATTTCAATTATCCGCTGGGGATTATGGTGTGTTTCGGGCAGAACCATTTCGTTCAAAAGTTCCGTTTCTTTTTTCTGCAGTTCCCGGCGTTTTTCATCTTTCATCTTTTGCTCCTGGGCCAGGCGATACCGCGCATTCCGATCTTCGGCTTCCTGTCGTTTCTGTTCCCTGGTTTTTTTGCTGGATGGCTTCTTCTGCCTCGGCTTGGAATCGAACGGAGCACCCGCGTCCGGACGATGATCCCCCAGCGGATGTTTGTGATGGGCAGCTTCAAGGCGTTCTTCGGATCGGAACAATTCCGCTTCTTCTCCTTCTTCCAGCGCTTTCTTATGCAGGAAGTAATCATAATCGCCAGGGTAATGCGTAACCTCGCCCTGATCAACATGGATGATCTGATTGGCAAGCTGTCTGATGAAGTAGACATCATGGCTGATAAAACAGATAGTCCCTTCGAACTTCTTCAGCGCCTGAATCAACACCTCGACGGAAGCCATGTCGAGATGCGTAGTCGGCTCATCCATCAATAACAGATTAGGCGGATCCAGCAGCAGCCGGGCCAGACCGAGCCGGCTTTTTTCGCCGCCGCTGAGAACATCAACCTTCTTAAACACCGAGCCGCCTGAAAACAGAAAAGATCCAAGAAGCGTACGTATGGTCTGTTCGGAATGATGTCTTCGCGTATCGGCCGCTTCTTCCAGGACGGTGCGGTCCGCACGGAACATTTCGGCGCGCTGCTGAGCGAAATATCCCGCCTCCACGTTATACCCCAGCTTTCGCTCGCCTCCTTGAAATGGAAGAACCCCTGCGAGTAGCTTCAATAAAGTCGATTTCCCTGCGCCGTTGGGTCCGACAAGAGCAATCCGCTGTCCACGCTCCAGCTCCAGATCAAGTCCGTCATAGACCCAATGCCGGCCATCGTAGGACTGGCGAATTCCCTGAAGGGCAAGCACATTCTGCCCGCTGCGCGCCGGCTGGGGAAATGAAAATCCCACGGTTTTTAACTCCTCCGGCAGCTCTATCCGCTCCATCTTCTCCAGGTATTTGATCTTGGCTTGTGCCCGGGATGCGGTCGAAGCCTTGGCGCGGAACCGCGAAATAAATTCTTCGAGTTCACTAATCTCTTTTTGCTGACGGTTATAAGCCGAAACGAGATTGTCTTCTTCGCGTTTTCGCTGCTCAAGATAATCTTCGAACGAGCCGGTATAGGCGTTCAATTTATGCCGCCTTACTTCCACGATGCGGTTAACGATGGAATTTATAAACTCACGGTCATGTGAAATAAGGAAAATTGCGCCACGATAGTTTTCGAGATAATTCTGGAACCAGAGCAGCGACTCCAGATCCAGATGGTTTGTCGGCTCGTCCAGCATCAGCAGATCCGGCTCATCGGCCAGCAGCTTGGCGATGGCAACGCGCATTTGCCAGCCTCCGGAAAGATCCGACACAAACCGGCTGAAGTCCGTCTGCTTAAATCCCAACCCGTGAAGAATCCTTTTGGCTTTAGCTTCCCGATGATTGTCGAAGCTGCTTCCAAGCACCTCGTCCAGCACAGTCTTCCCGGCAAACTTGGCAGTTTCTTGCGGAAGATATCCGAAGGAAACACCCGATCGCAGGGAAATCTCGCCGTCATCCGGTTCTTCGACCCCCAGAATCAGTTTAAACAGCGTGGATTTCCCCGAACCATTCGGGCCAACCAGAGCAAAACGGTCATTTTCGTTGATCTGGAGAGACACCCCTTCAAACAGCGTCTGCCCGCCAAAAGATTTGGATAAATTGCGTAAAGTGATCATGTCTTAAATAGAATTTAGGACTGGCTTACAGGCCGGCGCGGCGGAAAATTTCTTTGGAATGCCGGACGTAGTATTGTGGGTCAAAACATACGGTTATTTCGGAATCCCGGAGCTTCTGCGAAATAACGGGATCAGCTTCGATAAGCAGGCGGAAACTGGCGCCTTCCAGCCAGGCCTTCATGGCATGTCCCTGAACCAGTCTGTAGGCATCCTCGCGGCGAAGCCCTTTGTTCACCAGAGCCAGCAACAGGCGCTGAGAGGCAATTATTTCAACTGTACGGGCCATGTTCTTTTTCATGTTTTCCGGATAAACCTGCAGCCCGGACAAAACTGTGTTAATACGGTTAATCATAAAATCCAAAAGAATAGTTGCATCCGGCAGCACCACCCGTTCCACAGATGAATGGCTGATGTCGCGCTCATGCCAGAGAGCAATGTTTTCAAGCGAAGACTGGGCGTATCCCCGGATCAGGCGCGCAAGGCCGCAAAGATTCTCGCTGGCGACGGGATTTCTCTTATGCGGCATGGCGGAACTTCCCTTCTGACCCTTGGTAAAAGGTTCTTCCGCTTCCATCACTTCCGTTCTCTGCAGATGGCGGATTTCAGTCGCGATTCTTTCGATCGTACCCGCAACCACAGCCATATGACACAGGTATTCGGCGTGTCTGTCGCGCGGCACAATCTGGGTGGCGATAGGCTCAGGTTTGAGCCCAAGTTTTCGGCAAACGTAGGCCTCCACAGAGGGTTCCAGATGCGCAAACGTCCCAACCGCGCCGGAAAGCTTCCCGAAGCGCACTACCTCGCGGGCCTTTTTAAGCCGTTCCATGCCGCGCTCCAATTCCGTATACCAACCCGCAACTTTAATACCAAAAGTTGTAGGTTCGGCGTGGATTCCATGCGAGCGTCCCATCATCAGAGTTGCCCGATGGCGGCGCGCGAGAACTGCGACAGTCTTTCTCAGAGCCTCCAGATCATTAATTAAAAGATCCGCCGCTTCTACCATCTGCACGGCCAGCGCCGTATCCAGAACATCGGATGAAGTGAGCCCCATATGCAGGAAACGCGACTCCGGGCCGACACCCTCTCCGACCTGAGTGACAAATGCAATGACATCATGCTTGACTTCCGCTTCAAGTTCACGGATCCGCGAAACATCAATTTTCGCGCGCTTCCGTATCTTGTCGTAAGCGGCAGCCGGGACTATCTTCCTGCTTACCAGAGCTTCGGTTGAAAGCAGTTCCACTTCCAGCATTTTTTCGAAACGGTATTGATCCGTCCAGAGATGCGCCATTTCCGGGCGCGAATAGCGCGGGATCATAATTATTCCTTTCGTTCCTTCTTCAAGTTCTGACAGAACATGTTGATTGCCCTGGGATAAAGAACGTGTTCTTTTTCCAAAATCCGGGCGGCAAGACGTTCCGGCGTATCTCCGGGGATTACAGGTACGCGGTCCTGGGCGACTATCGGGCCATGATCGAATTCCTCATCAACCACGTGCACTGTGCAGCCGGATTCCCGTTCGCCGGAGTTAATCACGGCTTCATGGACAAAATGGCCATACATTCCCGGCCCGCCGAATCTGGGAAGAAGAGCCGGATGAATATTCAAAATGCGACCACGGTAACGCGCAATGATCCGCGTCCCGAGCTTGCGGAGATAGCCTGCCAGACAGATGACATCCACATTATAATTCGCCAGTTCCTGCAGCAGCGCGTCTTCAAATTGTTCAGTCCCGGGAAAAGCGCCCGGGTCGATCACTTTGCTTTCGATATTATGATTACTGGCGCGCTTTAGAGCAAAGGCATCGGTACGGCTTGAAACAACAAGCACGATCCGCGTTCCAGGCATTTCCCCCCGCTCCACTGCCTGAGCAATAGCTTCAAAATTACTACCCCCGCCGGAAACAAAAACCGCGATACGACAGAGATTCCCGGGACGGTTCAAAAAACCACACCTCCCGGTCCTTTTTCGATTACTCCAATCTGATAAGAAGTCTTTAAAAGCCTCTGTGTCCGCGCCGCATCCTTTGGAGAAACGATAAGAATAAGCCCGATCCCCATATTAAACGTGCCGAACATTTCCTGATCGGGCAGATCCGCCCGCTTTTGAATCTCTTGAAAAAGATTCGGAACCGGCCATGACCCCTTTGTTATCCGGGCGCGAAGGCCATCCCGGAAAACCCGCGGGATATTACCGATAAAACCCTCACCCGTGATATGCGCCATAGCTTTGATCCGTGGAGCGTCTTTCCTGCGAAACGGCTCAAGAGCTTTAACGTAAATTACAGTCGGGGCAAGGAATTCCCGCCAGCGCCCGGCAAGTTCCTTTTCATCAAACAGTTTTCTCACCAGCGAGTAACCGTTGGAATGGATGCCGCTTGACGGCAAACCGATCAGCACGTCTCCCGGCCGTACGGACTTTCCATCGATCACATTCTTTTTATCAACCACACCGACCGCGAACCCGGCAAGATCATATTCTCCCGGCGCGTAGAAATCCGGCATTTCCGCCGTTTCCCCGCCGAGGAGCGAACAGCCCGCCTGCCTGCAGCCTTCCACCACGCCCTTGATAACCTGCTCGGCTACGTTCACGTCAAGTTTACCGCAGGCGAAATAATCCAGGAAAAACAGGGGCTTCGCGCCGCAGCAAAGCAAATCGTTCACGTTCATAGCCACAAGATCGATCCCGACCGTATCATGCCGGTTTGCAAGAAACGCGATTTTCAATTTGGTCCCGACGCCGTCGGTACAACCCACAAGCATGGGCTGCCGGTAGCCTTTTGGCAAAGGGAACAAGCCGGCGAAACCGCCGACGGCGGGCGATAATTTTTTAATCCGGTTGACGAGCTCATCGCCTGCTTCAACATCGACCCCGGCTTTCTTGTAGGTAATCATTTCTTACCGCTTTTTGCCGGTTCAGGGCGGCTTCCCGGTTTAATCAGAGGTATTTCCTGATCACAAAGCGGGCAGCTGTCCGGCTGATAGGTCACAAGCGGCAGCCGAAGGAGCGCTTCTTTCCTTGCCGGGAACTGCAGATTAAGCTCGCTGCGGTCGGCAACCGCCGCAAATCCCGCTACGTCAGCGCCCTTGCGGCCAACCAACGCGGCAATTTCCCGGACCGAACCGCCGGTAGTCAATACATCTTCCGCCACCAGCACCCGTTCGCCGGGAACAATCCCGAATCCCCGACGCAGCGCAAATTTACCGTCAACACGCTCGGCGAAAATGGCGCGCGCGCCCAGCGGGCGGGCGATGCAGTATCCAAGCAAAATCCCGCCGATGGCGGGCGAAACCACCGCAGTAATCGGTTTTTCGGCAGAATCGTCCTTAAACCTGCGCGCCAGCTCCGCTCCGATCCTGTCGCCATCGCAGGCGTACTGGAATAACAGCGCGCACTGCAGATAAGAATCGCTGTGCAGACCGCTGGTCAATTTAAAATGACCGTTCAATAAGGCGGCACGGCTCTTAAACAGTTCTAGAATTTCATCCTGTGTCATAAGGTTACCTCTATATCAGAATAGATTGACTTCACGAACTGCAGGGGGTCCTTTGCCTCGAGCACCGGACGCCCCATGACGAAAAAGTCCGCTCCGGCATCTATGGCATATCTCGGAGTCTGGGCGCGCTTCTGGTCATCCGGGCCAACATTCATCCTGATGCCGGGCGCAACGACCTGAAATGCTTTCCCGCATATACGCTTTATCGATTCAGCCTCGCGGGCGGAAGCGATCACACCGTCGAGCCCCGATTTTTTCGCGGATTCCGCCAGCCAGTTAACCTGCGCCTCAAGGGAACGCGAAATCCCCAGAAATTTCAAATCGGATTCGTCAAGGCTTGTAAGAACGGTGACACCCCAAAGGAGCGGACGCTTTTTGGCTGATGCGGCCTCCCGCATCATGTTTTCTCCTCCTGAAGCGTGAACCGTTGCGCTGTAGATGCCAAGCTCACCCGCTCGTTCAACTGCCTTTTTAACCACCGAAGGTATATCATGGAATTTCATGTCAAGAAAAACCCGTCCGCCAAGCTTCTGGATATCTTTTACCAGCGGACCGCCGTACTTCAAATAAAGTACTGGACCAACTTTGAAGATATCAACGAACCCCGAAAGCTTTTTGACCAGGGAAAGCGCCTCTGCATCAGTTTCCAGATCAAGCGCAACGATTAACGGCTTCATGATTCTATTCCATTCATACCCGTAAACTCCCCACAATATTGTTTATATCTTTGATGCCCTGTGACCGGCAATACTCCGCCAACCCCTGGGCAATCTGCTGGGATGCGCCGGGATGATAGAAGTTGGCCGTCCCCACCTGAACGGCGCGCGCTCCAGCGATCAGAAACTCCAAAGCATCCTCCGTGCGGGCTATGCCTCCGATGCCGATCACCGGAATTTTAACTTCCCGTGACGCTTCCCAGACCATGCGCAGGGCCACAGGCTTGATGGCCGGGCCTGACAGGCCTCCCGTGCCGTACTTTAAGCGCGTCCGCCGGGTCTTGGCATTAATGGCCATGCCGACAAGCGTATTAACGGCGGAAATGGCGTCTGCTCCCGCATCCTCGCAGGCCCGGGCGAAGGGCCTGATGTCGGTGACGTTCGGCGAGAGCTTTACCCAGAGGGGGATCCTCGGGGAGGCCTTTTTAGTTTTAGCCGTCACTTTAAAGGTATCGCGGGGATCCTTATTGAAGTGAAAGCCGCCGTGTCTGACATTCGGGCAGGAAATGTTAAGCTACAAAGCCGCAATGCCCGGATAATCATTGAGGAACCGGAC
>Ga0181520_10004830_pt1 | contig 22122 bp, 18 predicted proteins | sample PEATcosm2014_Bin_29_FD_132451 | JGI IMG/M metagenome (GOLD analysis project Ga0181520, IMG submission 132451) | Peatland microbial communities from MTU Mesocosm Facility, Houghton, MI, USA - PEATcosm2014_Bin02_30_metaG | ecosystem: Environmental > Terrestrial > Soil > Wetlands > Peat | place...
GGCAGTTCCTTGGAATCGGCGGTGGTGAAGGGACTGAGGTGAAAATAGGCGTCGGTTTCGAGGATTTGGGCGGCGCGCAAGGCGGCGGGATCCACCTGGGCATGGAATTCGGCGGCGGTGAACGGGAAGCCGGCTTTCTGGAGGCAGTGGCAGCGTTGCAGATAAACAGGCTCGTCGGTGAACGGGTGGGAGACGTGGTCGGTGAACATCCGCTTCCAGAACAGCGGGCCGCCGTCGGCGGGGAGGCGGCCGAGACGCGCAGGGGCGCCGCTGAAAAAGGTGAGCCAACTCGAGCGGTCCGAGCCGTTGAGATTGATGACGACGTCGAATTTTTCACGGCGGAGGCGGGAGACCATCCGGAGGTTTTCGCGGAGCGTGGCGTGGCGGGGATAGCGCATGTAGCCCCAGACGCGGTTGACCCAGGGGACACAGGCCATGAGCGAGGTGATATGGGAGGCGACAGTGACGTGGAGTTCCGCCCGGGGATACGCCTGGCGGACCACCCAGAGGGCGGGGAGCAAATGCACGGTGTCACCCAGGAAGCCAAGGTCGAGGACCATGACTTTGCGGGCGGCGCGCGTGCGGTCAAAAAAACCGGGTGCGTTGGTGGGCGGCATCGGTCCAAGCGTAGCGGGGCGGGCGGCGGGGACAAGCCGGAAGCTGCCGGTCAAAGAAACCGGGTGTAGAAGCGGGGATCCTGCTGGATGGTTTGGAAGACTTTTTCGCTGAGGGAATCGTTGGCGGCGGTGATTTTGCGCAAGCGGTGGCGCCGGGCGCGGCGGCCGTAACCGGGGAGGACTTTGGAGCAGAAATGGTCCCAGGGCTTCAGTTCGACGTTGGCGATGTCCGCGCGGCTCTCGCCTTTGCGGAAGCCGGCGCCGTGATGATAGACGACATCGGCATAGATGCCAAAGAAGACGGGGTGGAGGTTGACCTTGTTGGAACGCAGCAAGGGGAGCCAATCCACGCGGCGGTCGGCGAGCTGCCGCAGCAAGATTCCGCCGGGATCGGTGACGGCCTTGCCGGCGCGGTCGTGCCAGACCGGACCCTCCTTCCAATCGCCGCGGAGCTGGCGCCAGAAACCGACGGTGGTGGCGCAGAAACACGGATGGGGCTGGATATCGCCGTTATTTTCGAGGCGCTGGACGGCGAGGAGCTTGTGGGCGGGCAGATGCTGGCGGATGAGCGGCTCGATATCGGCGATGGGGAAAGCGTCGCCATCGAGAAAAATGAGCAGGTCATCCGGGCTGCCGGCGGCGAGGATGATTTCGGCGAGGAGGTTCAACTTGACGGCGTGGGAGGTGACCGGCTCGAAACACGCGTAGTAGAAGGGGTCCAGGGGCACATCGCCGACGCCATTGAGCCAGCCGTACAGGCGGAAGTCAGATTTCACACATCGGCGCAAGAACGCGATCTGCACGGGCACCCACCGGTCGGTGTTCCAATGTACGGTGGCGATGTGGATCATTGGGGTGTCAGCGTAGGGGCTAAAACCAGGGCTGACAAGCCGGTTTGTTGGCGACGGGGGAGCCGCGAAAAGAATGCAATATTGGCCTGGCCGGCCGGTACATAAGCTGTGGCAGCCGGTTTCGGCGGCCGGGGGAGTTCGACCGGGAAACCGGGCGGGCGCACGGGCGGGCCGGGTCCGGAAGGCAACGGTTTGCTCCGGAGGAGAAAATAAAACTTTTGCCAAGAAGCACTTATTGTTTTATTCATGGGATTGGTATTTGAACGAATTTAAATGGACAAGCATCATCTTCTCATTTCCGGCACGGGCAGGGCGGGAACGACTTTTCTGGTACAGTTGTTCACCGAGTTGGGGCTGGACACGGGGTTTGCGAATTCGCGGGACGGGCTGCATGCCGGCTGCAACGCCGGGATGGAGTGGAGCGTGGATGACCTGTTCAAAAAGAAGGCGCCGTACGTGGTGAAATCCCCGGCGTTGAGCGAGCACATCAATGAGATTTTGGGAACTCCGGGTTTGGTGGTTGATTTAATGATCATTCCCATCCGGGATCTGTATGCCTCGGCGGAGAGCCGGCGGCTGAACGCGCGGCAGGCGGGAAACGCGAAGACGGCGGGCGGATTGTGGCTGACGAGGGATCCGCGCAAACAGGAAATGGCGCTGGCGACGCAGTTTCATTACCTGGTCCATGCGCTGGTGAAGCACGATGTGCCGATGATCTGGCTGGATTTTCCGCGGTGCGTGAAGGACGCGGGATATCTTTACCGCAAGCTGCAGCCGGTGTTGCCGGCGACGGATTTCCCGGCGTTTGCGCGGGCGTTCAAGGAAGTGAGCCGGCCGGAACTGGTCCATCAATTCCCGGCACAGGCGGAAAAGTCCTCCCTGCTGACGCGCATGAATTCGTGGATGTGGAATCTGTTCGCGCGGAACGAGTCACAATCCTGAGGGCCGGGCGGACTTATTTCGACAAAGCAGTCTTCTTTTGATCCCGGGCGAGGTAGTCCCGGGAAACTTCCCAAACGGCCTGATAATTGCGGCTTTTTCTCCACGCGGCGGAGCCGGCGGGCTGGCAGCGGGCGAGGAGCCGGTTCCAGAGGGCGCGAAAGCGGGCGCGGCGGAGGTCGCGCCGGGCCAGGAACAGACAATCGGCGGGGGCGTAATGTTTTTGCCGGAAAAGGAGCAGGCCCTTGAGCTTGCGGGCGGCGACACCGTAAGGATCGCCGGCATCTTCACTGGCGGCGCCGAGGTGAAGCACCGCAATGTCGCGGAGGCAGCCAATTTCGAAACCCAGCTCGCGCACACGGAGGCAGAAATCGGTTTCCTCGCTGTAGAGGAAGAAATCCGGGTCAAAGCCGCCGAGCCTTTCATAGACTTCGCGCCGGATGGCCATGCTGGCGCCCATGATCCAAGCGATGCGGCCCGGGAGTTTTGAAAAATCGCGGCGCACATGGCGCGAGCCGGGATAGCCGGAGGCGGGCGGGCTTTCGCTTTTGCCGTCGGCCGAGAGAATCACGGTGCCGGCCATGCCCCAGCGCGGCTGGGCGTCCAGGCGGCGGCAGAGTTCGGCCAGGGCGTGGGTGCCTTGCAGGCGGGCATCGGGGTTGAGCAGGTAAACGTACCGGCCCTGGCTGGCGGCAAAACCGAGATTGTTGCCGCGCCCGAAGCCGAGATTCTCCGGACTGGCGATCACGCGGCAGGGCAGCGACCGGACGCGGGCCAGGGTGTCGTCGGCGCTGGCATTGTCCACCACGATGACTTCAAAGCTGACGTCCGTTTGGGCCAGGACGGACTGGAGGCAGGCGCCGATGCAGGCGGCGGAATTGAAAGTGACTATGATGACACTGATGTCCACGGCTAGCGGCCGTTGCGGGTCAAGCCGACGCCCAAGTACCGGCCGATCAGCGTCTGGAGATGGTCCAGGGAGTTGATGGGGCCGGAGCTGACGGCATCGCCCATGACGATTTGCGGCATGGCGGCGGAGTCAACGGCCACCCAGTTGGCGCGGTGGATTTTGCAATCGGTGAGGAGCTGGCGGCCGACCCAGGGATCGGCGAGGGCGGCCTGCAACTGGCTGGCGCCGAGCAACTGCGCGGCTTTTGCCATGGCTTGGTCCAGCGGCGGGGGCCGGACGCCGGTGAACAGCCAGTCATCGAATTCGCGGTGGGCCTGGGGTTTGGCGTGCCAGACGGCGAGGCCCAGCCGGGCGTAGGCGCAGGAGTTGGAGGCGGCGAGGGAATTCGCCTTGGGAATGTACGGATTGCACTGGGCAGACAGGGACATGGGCAGGCAGACGATGCCCAACTGGTTGGAGTACTGCTGGCTGGCCTGCGTGAGCACGGCATGCAAGGCGCGGCAATGGACACAAGTGTAATCCAGCAGGCAAACGATGACGTTCGGCGCGTCGGGCGACCCCATCATGGGCACGTCGTTGAACTTGATGACGAACTGGTTGCTGTACAGCGAGAGGGTGCGCGGCGCGATCAGATGGGCGTTGGGAGTGGGCGGCTCGGCGTCGGCGAGGGCGCTGGCGGACAGCAGCAATTGATTAGTGCCGGCGGCCGCGGCGGGGCCCCTGAGATCCTTCACGACGTTTCGTTCCTTTTGGACGAGCAACTGTCCGGCAGCCAGCACCGCCACGCCGGCCAGGCCGATCACGACGAGCGAAAGGACGGCCCGGCGGGGCACGCCCCGTTTGCCGGAACCGGGCGTCCACATGGGCGTATCCGGGTCGGTGGCATAGGGGATGTGGAAGAGGCAGATCAGGGCGGCGGCGATGCCGCAGACATGAGCGGTGAGGCAATACTTGCAAAAGGACTGAATGACGAAGACCTGCAGGCTGACGAACCAGAAAGCGGAGCCGGCGATGACGACCGAGAGGATGATGATGGCGGCCCAGGAACCGCGCTGCTCGTCCGGCATGGTATTTTTTTGGAGAAGGATGGTGGCACCGAACAGGGCGAGATACACCAGCACGGCGGGTGCGCTGACGGGAATGTTGAGCCAGTAGGCCCAGCGGCTTTGGAGGACGGCACTGCAACCGGAGGTGGGACCGCACCCGGCGGCGGGGCCGTTATGGATGGCCACCCAGGCCAGATACGCGGCGCCCGAGGCGGCGATGAGCATTAAAACCCGGGCCCACTTGAGCCAGGCGGGAGTTCGGGCGGCCGGAGCCGGGGCATCACTGTTGTTCATGGAGCGTCCCCCGCCCCTCACTGCGGCTGGCTGAGGGTTGGCAATTGGCCGTTATTCATCGCGCGCGGCCGGCGGATTACGGGCTTCACGAAATTTGGATTGGTGGTCAAATCCGGGGGCACGTTTTGGGTCATACCCGGAAGATTGAGGTAGTCAATGGCGTCCAAGACGGCCACTTTTTCGCGGGGGTCGGTCATGGCGGCGGCGGCCTGCTGCATGGGCGGGATGGCATTGGTATCGTCCAACTGTTTGAGGGCCTCCAGCGCCGCATGATGCAGGGCGGCCTCCGGGCGCGACAGTTTCTGAACGAGAGTGGCGATGATGACGGGGTTATTGGAGCCATCCGCCTGGGCGGGCAGGCTTTGGATATCGTCAATCTCCTTGTCAACCACGGCGGCGCGCATCTCATCGGAAACGACGGCGGGGGGGACGGCATCAGCCACCGGTGTGGAGGGCTCATTGGTGGCGGCGGAAGCCGGGCCAACCGCCGTCTGGGCCGCCGGTTCGGGAACGGCTGCGTCGGTGGCACTTTTCCCGGCGAGGCCCTTGAGGAGGGCAACGGCGCCGAGCACCAGAAAGGCCGCCAACAGGGTCAAAAGAACTATTTTCGGTCGCATAGGGGATGGATTCTAGCAGGAACCCAATAAACAACGCAACCCAAAGTGTGCCTTGCGGGCACTAACTTTGGGTTGCGTATAAGGTTCAGACTTTCAGTTATTCAGCAACAACAGGCTCGGGGGTGGTTTGAGTCACCCACGGAGTGTAGTTCTCATTGAAGTTAGCATGATAGCTCAGGTTGGCGCCCGTGTTGAACGGCGTGGAAGGCGTAAAGCCGAGCCATTCAAAATAGACGTTCTGGTTGAGCGAGTTAAGCACACCCGTGTTATCGGAGTCAGTGTAGTCACCGATGCTATACCAGCCGCCGAAGGAATTATCGGAGGGGAAGTTATCATACCAAGGGTCGGTGCCATTTTCGTCGTCACAGCAGGCCGAGGCCTTGATGATGGATTCAGTGATGCTGGCCGAACCGGTCAACAGGGTGCAATAAAGTTGCACGAAGCCGTAGCCGTTGGCAACGTAACCGGCCGTACCGATGAAGTCGGGATAGAGGTCGGAAGTATTGATGAACTTAAGGCTCCAGTCATAGGTCAAAATCCCGTTCAGGGTGAAGCGGGTTTCGTAAGGCGACGGACTGCCCAAGCGGGAAGTGATCGTGTTCGCATAGCTAGCCACGTCGGGCGTAATGCCATCCGCAGGACTGAGGGAAGGCGAAATGCCGGCGACACCGACATAGAGCAACGCATTGCTGGCATTGAGATAAGGATTGTTGACCGTATCGTCAAAGCTCAACGTCAAGTAATAGTGGTCACGGCCATTGCCCTGGAGCACGGAGTTGGTGCCGATATTGCAGCACGGCGGGCCGGATTGGGGATGACCAATGTTCTTGAAGGTGAAGGTCGCATCACTGATGAAACTGTTCAGGTAGAAGCAGTCATAGCATTCCTGAACGGTCAGACCAAAGAAGAACGTCACGTTGTCGCAATAGTCAACCTTGTCAACGATGTATTTGACGTAGATCTGACCCCAAGGCTGCAGATGGCCCACCGGGTACTGGCCGGTGATGGGGTTGGTCTCAAAATGACGACCAGAGTCCAGCAACGCCGCGAGCCCGTCAGTGGAGTTGGCGATGGACGTGGAGGTATTCAGGTCAGAAGTATCGATATAGCCGTCAAGGCCGCCCTCAGCAACTTCGGGAACGGAGTTGGAGAGATCCGGCGTCATATTGAAGAAGCCGGACAATTCACCTTGGACCAACACGAGCTTGGCGGAACTGCCATAGTAAGCCGCATTGCCATGCAACACGTAAGCGATATCCTTGATGAGGGTCGCTTGGTTGATCTTGGTGGTGGCGGTGCGGTAGTGCGTGGGGCCACGGCCCGTAACGGGGTCAACCCAGCTGCCCGCGTTGGCGGCAGCCGTCTCGCTGACGCTGGACTGTTGCTGAGCCGTCAAGGCGAAGGAGATCGTCCCCTCCTTGACATTTTGCGCAAAGACCGACGTACTGACGCCGGCAGCGAGCGCAATCGCAATCGCTAGTGATGTTTTCATTTTTTTCATAATCTTTCGATTTTATTTACTCGGTTCTCTGTTCTTCTCTTGGTTTTAGTTTCTCTTTTTTCACCAACCGCTTCATGCCCGTTGAGGCCTGCGCTTGCGCCAATTCAAGCACAGGCCTCAACGGGCGTCAACCACTTTCATATTTTTTTCTACCCTGCTATTCTGCATTTGTCCCTCGTTTTGGACAAACTTTCGCGGATGATTTAGCATGCGCGACAGCCAACCGTCAATATCTTTAAGCGCTTTTTTTATGCGGTGAAAATGCAAGAATGTCACTGGTTGGCGGTATAGGCGGCTTTTCGAACCCCGGCGGAGGCGACTAATATAATTGTAAATGATTGATAAGGATGATTTAAAGCGGTAATCGCCCTCCCATGCGTACGGAGTGATTCCGCCCCAACCGGCAGGCGCCTCAGGGTATCAGGACCACTTCCGCGGCGGAGGCGGCGGCGTTCCGGGCCCGGAATTGGGCCAGCAAGGTTTTCAGTTGCGCGCCGGTGAACGTCTTTCGCAGCCGGGCAATTTCCGCAGTGGCAAGCCGGTCGCATCTTTCGTTTTCGGGATGTCCGGCATGTCCTTTGAGCCAATGCCATTGCACTTGATGGCGGGAGGCCTGGAAATCCAAGGCGCGCCAGAGGTCTTCATTCTTAACCGGCTCCTTGAGGCGGGTTTTCCAGCCATTGCGCTTCCAGAGTTTCAGCCACTTCAAGACGCCATTTTTCACATATTCCGAATCGGTGAAAAATTCGACTTCGCAGGCCTCCTTCAAGGCGGCCAGGGCTTCAATGGCCGCCTGCAACTCCATGCGGTTGTTGGTGGTGGCGGGGTCGGCGCCGCTGAGTTCGCGGCGAGATACGCCATACGCGAGCACGGCCGCCCAGCCGCCGGGGCCAGGGTTGCCCTGGCAGCCGCCGTCCGAGTGAATGATGACCTTCTTTATGGGTGCTCCAAGCATCGCGGGGAAATTGGCAAAATGGGACGGCGGTGGCAAGCCGTTCTGTTGGCCAAGACGCGACCGGACTTGCCAAGCGCGTCGTACTGCGCAAAGTGTCTTGGACTGCGGCGGGAAGCGGAACGCCTCAGGCCTTGGGATAAACCTCGGCGCCTTTATCCAGAAATTCCCGGGACTTGGCTTCCATGCCTTCCTTCAGGGCGGCTTCCTCGCTGATCCCCTGCTCCGCCGCGTATTTGCGCACGTCCTCGGTGATCTTCATGGAACAGAAATGCGGGCCGCACATGGAGCAGAAGTGCGCGGATTTGGCGCCGTCCTGCGGCAGGGTTTCGTCATGGAACTCGCGGGCGGTGACGGGATCGAGCGAGAGATTGAACTGGTCCTCCCAACGGAATTCGAAACGGGCCTTGCTGAGGGCGTTGTCGCGGTACTGGGCGCCGGGATGGCCCTTGGCCAGGTCGGCGGCGTGGGCGGCGATCTTGTAGGCGATGACGCCGTCCTTGACGTCTTTTTTGTTGGGCAGACCAAGATGTTCCTTGGGCGTGACGTAACAGAGCATGGCGCAGCCGTACCAGCCGATCATTGCCGCGCCGATGCCGCTGGTGATGTGGTCGTAACCGGGGGCGATGTCCGTGGTGAGCGGCCCGAGCGTGTAGAACGGCGCCTCGTGGCACCATTCGAGCTGCTTGGCCATGTTTTCCTCGATCATGTGCATGGGCACGTGGCCGGGGCCCTCGTTCATCACTTGCACGCCACGGTCCCAGGCGCGCCGGGTGAGTTCGCCCTGGGCTTCGAGTTCGCCGAACTGCGCGGCGTCATTGGCGTCGGCGATGGAGCCGGGGCGCAGGCCGTCGCCGATGGAGAAGGAGACGTCGTAGGCGGCCATGATTTCGCAGATGTCATCCCAGTGGGTGTAGAGGAAATTTTCCTCGTGATGGGCGAGGCACCACTTGGCGAGGATGCTGCCGCCGCGGGAGACGATGCCGGTCATGCGGGAGGCGGTGAGGGGGATGAAGCGCAGCAGCACGCCGGCGTGGATGGTGAAATAATCCACGCCCTGCTCGGCCTGTTCCACGAGGGTGTCGCGGAAGATTTCCCAGGTGAGGTCCTCGGCCTTGCCGCCGACTTTTTCCAGCGCCTGGTAAATGGGCACGGTCCCGATGGGCACGGGGGAATTGCGGATGATCCATTCGCGGGTGGCGTGGATGTCTTTGCCGGTGGACAGGTCCATCACGGTGTCCGCGCCCCACTTGGCGGCCCAGCGCATTTTTTCAACTTCCTCCTCGATGCTGGAGGCGACGGCGCTGTTGCCGATATTGGCGTTGATTTTCACGAGGAAGTTGCGGCCGATGATCATGGGCTCGAGCTCCGGGTGATTGATGTTGGCGGGGATGATGGCGCGGCCGGCGGCCACTTCCGACCGGACAAACTCGGGGGTGATTTCAGCGGGGATGCGCTGCGGAAACCGTTTGAACACGCCGGGGGTGTAGGGCGAATTGCCGACGCCGGCGGAGGCGCTGCCGGCGTGCTGCTTGCGCACCTCATTGCGGACGAGGTCGCGCGAAAGATCGGCGCCGGGCAGGCCGCTTTCGGCAAGGCGCATTTGTTCGCGGATGGCGATGAATTCCATTTCCGGGGTGATGATGCCGGCGCGGGCGTAAGCGAGCTGGGTGACGAGGATGCCGCCTTTGGCGCGGAGCGGTTTGCGGCGGGGGGCGGTGAGGCCTTCCAGCCGGAAAGCGGTTTCGTCCTGGCGCCGGGCGCGGTCCAGGCCGCGGTGCTGCTCGGAAAGGTAGCCGTCGTCAATGGGCTGGACGGGGCGGCCGGCGTATTCCTCCACGTCGCCGCGCGCGAGGATCCAATCGCGGCGCAGGGCGGGCAGGCCTTGTTCGACGGCGCCGGTGAATTGGGGATCGCCCCAGGGGCCACTGCAATCGTAAACGCGGACGGCGGGGTTGGCCTCGATCTGGCCGTTGTACGTCTTGGTGGGGGCCAGTTCGACCTCGCGCATGGGCACGCGGATGCCGGGGTGCAGGCGGCCGGGCACGTACACGCGTTTGCTTTGGGGCAACGGCTCGCGGCTGTTCGGTTCGAACGAATCTTTGGTGGCGATCATATATTCAATTTCCGGTTTTGGTGGCGCGTTGGGAGGCTGCCGCGAATGGTTGCCCGGGAAGCGAAAGGAGATTTACTTCCTTGCGCCGGCATTATCCGGATCAAGTTCACGGGTCTTTGGCGCTCGCGCGCCAAACTCTCAGCCTCACCCTACTGGTGATTCAGCTCCCCAAAGTACGTCAAACTAAAGCGATTCACGGGGAACGTCAACTTGGATTCCGGCGCGGGACTATTTCTTCCGCGTGAAGGTGTGGGTGGCGTGACCGTAGTAGGACTCGGCGCATTCCATCAGCGTTTCGGAAAGGGTGGGATGCGGATGGACGGTAAGGGCGATGTCCTCGGCGGTGGCGCCCATTTCCATGGCGAGGGTGGCCTCGCCGATGAGTTCGCCGGCGCCGGAACCACAGATGCCCACGCCCAACACGCGGTCACTCTCGGGATCAATGATCATCTTGGTGAGCCCGTCGGTGCGATCGAAGCTGAGCGCGCGACCGGAAGCCGACCACGGGAACCGGGCGACTTCGAAGGGGATGCCCTTTTCCCTGGCTTCGGCCTCGGTCAAGCCGCACCAAGCCAGCTCCGGATCGGTGAAAACGACGGCGGGGATGACGATGTTTTCAAACACGACATTTTCGCCGTTGATGTTTTCGACGGCGATGCGCGCCTCCTTGTGCGCCTTGTGCGCGAGCAGAATGCCGCCGGCGATGTCGCCGATGGCGTAGATGTGCGGGTCGTCGGTGAGCTGGTGGTGGTTGACCTTGACGAAGCCCTTCTCGTCCACCTGCACGCCGGTGTTTTCGAGGCCGAGGTCGTTGCTGTTGGGCACGCGGCCGACGGCCACGAGCACGCGGTCGTAAAGCTCGGAGAGTTTCTGGCCGTTGAATTCGATCTCGACCTTGATCTGTTTGCCGGCGGTGGACATTTTGCCGACGCGGGCCTTGAGGCGGATTTCCTTGAAGGCTTTTTTGGCGATGGCCACGACGGGCCGCGCGAGGTCCGGATCGGCGCCGGTGAGGATGCCATCCAGCGCCTCGACGAGGGTGATCTTGCTGCCGAGCGCGGCATAGACGGTGCCGAGCTCCATGCCGATGTAGCCGCCGCCGACGACGAGCAGGTTTTCGGGCACGTCCTCGACTTCGAGGGCCCCGGTGGAGGTCATGACGCGCGGGTTGCCCAGGTCGAAGGCCTTGGGCATGGCGGCGTTGGAGCCGACGGCGAGAATGGCCGTGTCATATTCGATGAACTGCTGGCCCTGCTCGGTCTCGACGCGGAGTTTTTGCGAGCCTTCAAAATAGGCGCGGCCCTTGATGACGGTGACCTTGCGCATTTTGGCCAGCGTGGCGACGCCGTTGGCCAGCTTCGTGATGATCGTTTCCTTCCAAGTGCGCAGCTTGGCGAGGTCGAGGGTGGGCTCGGTGAAGGTGATGCCGCGGTGGGCGGATTCCCGGGCGTTGACAATCTGGTGGGTGGCGTAGAGGAGGGCCTTGGAGGGGATGCAGCCGCGGTTCAGGCAGACGCCGCCGAGCCGCTCTTCGCGCTCGATGAGGATCACCTGTTTGCCCAGATCGGCGGCATAAAAGGCCGCCGCATAACCGCCGGGCCCGGCGCCCACCACCACAATTTCCGTTTTGATCGAGTCCATAGTTAAATTTTCGCCACCGCTTCGTCGAAGTTATCGAAGGCCTTCACCAGGTCCACGGCGAATCGGGCGGCGTCGCCGCCGTCAATCACGCGATGGTCATAGCTCAGCGCCATGGGGGTGAGCAGGCGGGCCTCGATTTTGCCGGCGCGGACGACGGGTTTGAGGGCGCCGCGGCCGAGGCCGAGGATGGCGACTTCGGGCAAATTGATGACCGGGGTGAAATGGCCGCCGCCGATGGCGCCCTGGTTGGAAATGGTGAACGTGCCGCCCTTCATTTCCTCGGCGGTCACCTTGCGGTCGCGGGCCTTGGCGGCGAGCTGTTCCAGCTCCTTGGCCAGTTCCAGCATGGACTTTTTGTCCACGTCGCGGAGGACGGGCACGAGCAGGCCCTGGTCGGTGTCCACGGCGATGCCGAGGTGGATGTATTCCTTGAGGACGATTTCATCCGCGGCCTCGTCGAGGCTGGAGTTGAAAATGGGATGCTGCTTGAGCGTGGCGGCCACGGCCTTCAAGACGAAGGGCGTGAAGGTGAGCTTGACGCCCTGCTGCTCGTAGGCGGGCGCGAATTTTTTCCGCAATTCGTTGATGCGCGTGAAATCGAGGTCGTCAAACTGGGTGACGCGCACGACGGCGCTCCAGCTTTCGCCCAGGCGGCGGGCGATGACCTTGCGGGTGGGCGTGACGGGTTTTTTGAGGATGGAGCCCCATTGCGAGAAATCAATGGCTGGCGCGGCGGGCTTGGCGGGGGCAGCAGCGACGGGCGCGGGCTTCGCGGCGGCCTTTTGCAGCTGGGCGAGGTACGCGCGGACATCACCGGTGGCGATGCGTCCGCCGGCTTCGCTCCCGCGAATCTTGGACAAATCAATGCCGAGCTCGCGAGCCATGCGGCGGAGCGAGGGCGAAGCAATCGGCGCGGCGACGGGCGCGGCGACGGCATCAGCGGGTTCGTCCACGGCTTCCTCGACCGGCTCCGGCTGGGCGGCGGGTTTCCGTGCGGCGGCCTGGGGGACGGCGGGCTCGGCGGCGGCGGCGTCACCCGCCAGGGAAAGCAGGCGTTGGCCCACGCTGACGCGCTCGCCGGACTTGACGTGGATCTTTTCCACGACACCGGCGGCGGTGGAGGGGATCGAGGCGACGGCTTTTTCATTTTCCAGCTCCAGAATGGGCTGGCCCTTGGCCACGGTATCGCCTTCCTTCACAAAAATGCCGACCACCACACCCGAGTCGGCGCCTTCACCCAGCTTGGGAAGTTTCACATCCATATCGGGCGACAGGTTGGCCGAAAGCGGGGCGGGTATCCAGAAAATAAAGTGCTACAGATGATTAACAGGTCTGAAACGGGCAAGGACGGTTTTCCGGACGGCGCGGGCGCGCGGTATCGAAAAAAGAGCGGTTCCTCGACGTTTGTAACGGGTAAAGCCAAAGCAGTGGGTTCTCCAAGAGCAGATCGTGGCTGGGCCGTTGGAGACCCCCTTCCCCCTCATCCTGGCCTTCTCCCTCGGGGAGGAACGCGGGTTGTGGCCGGCGTGGAAAGCGAAAGCGGCTCTCACCCATCCCGTCGCAGGTTTTCTTGCCAGGCGGGGAGCGTGCTTCCCTTTCCATGAACCCAGAAAACATTCAACCTTCGACATTCAACTTCCAACCCTGAACGAAGGCGGCAGCGCGAGCCCCTTCGATTGGGCGTTGAATGTGGAATGTTGGATGTTTCTTTTGCGGTTCAGGGGTTCAATGCGCGAACGGTTTCGGGGAATTCTCTCCCCATTTTGCTCCGCCGACTCCGCAAAACGCGGCGAGGGAGAAACGCTCCCGGCGTTTCGCCATGGCAAAGCCGTTCCGGCTTAAGAACAGTGTCAAAATGCACCCGCCGGGCGGCGGGGCGGGAAAATTGCTTTCGGCGGGGCGGGGCAGCCCCTAAACTGCGCAAAAACATTCAATGTGGTGCCAAAAGCTTCAAAAACTCCTGCCCGGTGAAATTGCCCTCCAGCCTGCCACCTTGGCGAAATATGCGGGCGACAAGTGGTTTGCCTCGCATCAGCCGGACGCGGTGGCGCTGCCCCGCTCGACGCAATCCGTTTCGCGAATCCTGGAATTTGCCCACCGGCATGAGATCCCGGTGACGCCACGGGGTGCGGGCCACGGGTACGTGGGGAGCTGCGTGCCGGTGCGCGGGGGCATTGCGCTGTCGCTGGAGCGGATGAACCGGGTGCTGGAGATCAACGGGCGGGATTTTGCGGCGGTGGTGCAACCGGCGGTGAACACGGCGAAGTTCCAGGCGCGGTGCGAGCGGCGCGGGCTGTTTTACCCGCCAGACCCGGCGAGCCGCGCGGATAATTTCATCGGCGGCAACATTGCCACCAACGCGGGCGGGCCGCACTGCCTGAAATACGGCGTGACGCGGGATTACGTGCTGGGACTGGAAGTGGTGCTGGCGGGCGGCGCCATTTGCCGGCTGGGCGGGCGGACGCACAAAAACAAGACCGGCTTTGACCTGCACCGGCTGTTCGTGGGGTCGGAGGGGCTGCTGGGGGTGATCACGGAGGCGACGCTGAAACTGATTCCGCTGCCGCCGTTCCGGGCGAACCTGGCCATCGGATTCGCCTCGATGAACGCGGCGGTGCGCGCCTTGCAGGCGGTTTTTGCGGGTGGGTTTCTGCCGTGCGCGGCGGAGCTGGCGGATGAGTTTACGCTGGCGGCGGCGGCCAAACGCACCGGCAGCCAGCGGCTGCTGGGCTGCCAGGCCCACCTGATCCTGGAATTGGACGGGCAGGAATACTCGGTGCGCCATGAGCTCGCCGCGGTGGAAAAAATCGTGCGCGCGCATGGGCCGCTCTTTGTGGAGCGCGGTTTTGGCGCGAAGGAATGCGAAGCGGTGTGGCAGATCCGGCGGGAGTTTTCCTATGCGCTGCGGGACACGGGCCTGACGAAGTTGAACGAGGACATCGTGGTGCCGCGCGGGAAGCTGGAGGCGCTGTTCAAGTTCACGGCCCGGTTGCGTAAGCGGCACGGCTTGCAGGTGGCCTGCTTTGGCCACGCCGGCGACGGAAACATCCACACGAACGTGATGGTGGATTACCAGCAGCCCGGGGCGAAGGCGAGGGCGGAAGCCTGCCTGGACGAGCTGTTCGCGTGGGTCATCGGCCAGGGCGGGGCCATCACCGGCGAACACGGCATCGGGCTGGCCAAGCAACGCTGGTGGCCGCAGGCGGTTTCGGAGAATTCACGGACGCTGCACGGCACCATCAAGCGCGCGCTGGATCCGCACGGGATTCTGAATCCGGGCAAATTTGTGTAAGCGGGCGCCGGCCGGCCGGATTACGGATTTGTCAGTTTGAAGAACTGGTTGCCGGTGACGTTGGTCAGACTCAGATAGTTCGTGCCGCCCGTCAGCGTGGGACTGCCGCTGGCCGACCAACTGGCAATGGGGGTGGTCAGGTTGCCGCTTTGATGCAAATTCCAGCCGGTGACATCCTGCCAGTAGAGGGTCACCACGTTGCCGGCATGGGAGATATAAAGCGTGGGGGCGCCCGGCGTTTGCACGACTTGGATCAATGACCAAAAACCGCCGGTCACGGAATAGTTGCCCCCGCTCATGGCGCCGCTGGCATCGGGCTGGCCGATGGTGCCGCTGACCGCATAGGTGCCGCCGGTGCTGGTGCCGCCGCCGCCCGCAATTTTATACCAGTCAATGGAGTAGCTTTGGGCGGACGACGTGGCCGGTGGCAGGCCGAAAATGGATAACATCAGCGCGAGGGTTGCCAGCTTCAGTTTCATAAGATTATCAGCGGTTCAGATTGAGTTGAACGGTCACCTGCAAATTCTCACTCCTCCAGCCCACGATTCGTGGCTGCGCTTGAACTTATTTGGACTTGCCGACGCCATTTGCCAAGTCCACAAACACCACTACGGACTCTAACCGATCACGGCCGATCTGTAAACCCCACCCGCCCGGAAAAAAACTCCGGCGGCCCCGGCTACGGTGCAGACGCCTTGGTCTGGGCGGGCGCGGCGGGAACGGCATTGGTCGGGGACGCGGCGGCTGGAGGGGCGGGTTTGTTGCGGGCTTTTTTCGCTTCCTCGATCTTGGCATGCATGAGGCGAATGCCGGCTTCGATGGCGGCTTTGTCCCGGGGGCTCTGGGCCAGCGCCACGGCCTGGGTGGCCCGGGCCAGCGCCGCGTCCACGTGCCCGCTTTGAAACAGGAGCATGGCGCGCACGTAGGCCAGGCGGTCATTGTTCGTGCCCTGGATTTGTTCGGCCTGGGTGAGGGCGGCGTCCGCCAATTTGAAATCGCGCCGGGGGAGGCGTTCCATGGAAACAATTTCCATGGCCAGATCGGTCAGCAAGGGGGCGTCATTAGTGCGGTTTTCCAGCAAGGTGCGGCCGGCGGCGGCGGCCCGGGGATCGTTCCCGCCCACGAGTCTCAGGTATTGTTGCATTTGATGGCTGGCCACCTCGATTTTTTTGGCGTGTTCCTCGTTGAATTGGCCGGCAACGACTTGCTCGAGCGTCTCGACCAGTGCCCGCGGCGACCAGCCGTGCCAGAGGACGTTGCCGTTGGTGCCCACGACGAAGGCATAAGGAATGCCCCGCTGGTTGGCCGCGTTCATATAATCCAGGCGGGTGTGCCGGCGGTCATCGGCGGCGACCGAAAAATCGAGATTGGTGGCTTCCTTCCCGGCAAAGGCCTTGATTTGGTCGGGTGCCTCGTCGCAGATCCCGACCACGACGACGCCATTGGTCCGGAAACGACGCTGAATATCGGTCAAAGCCGCGGCGATCTCGGGGGCCGAGGGTCTGGCGATTTCCCAGATTTCCACGACAAAGATATTGGTGCCGGGCTTGACTTCGACGGCGGGGCCCTTGACCCATTGCTGAACCGTCAATGCCGGGGCCGGCGTGCCCACCATGGCCCGCGCCAGGCCGGGTGCGAGGGTGGCGGTCAAAGCCAAGGCCAGCGCCGCAGATTTCATCATCATATCGCGAGAGTTTAGGTAGCGAACGGGGGCCGCACAAGTTTCAATCGAGTTGGAACCAGGCGGCGGAACGGTTTTTCCCGACGGGGTTGGGGCGGCCGACGGCGGGCGCGTTCAGGGTTTGGCGGGGGCGGAATTGGTCCCGGCGGCGGGGTCGGAGGCGCTCACCGAGTTGGTCTTGCCGGCCGCAATGAGCGCTTCCATGTCACGAATGCAGGTGGTCACCTCGCCCTTTTCGACAGCCGAGCGAACGGTGGCCAGGGCCTGTTTGGCGCAGGCCAAACCCGCTTCCGGGTGGCCGGACCTAAAGAGCACAATGGCGCGCGTGACGGCGATATCGGTGCCGTTGGTCGTCGCGACCTGCTCGGCGCGGTCCAGCGCCAGGTTGGCGGTGACGAAATCGCGTTTCTCGATGAGCGGATCGGTGGCGATGCGAAAGGCGAGGTCGCACAGGGCCGCGGAATCGTTGGTGCGCACGGTCAGGAGTATCCGTCCGGCCTGGCTGACTTTCGGATCGTCGTGGCGGGCCAATTGCAGATAGCCTTCCATCTGCTCCGCGTTCATGACGCTTTTCCGGGTTCGATCCAGATTGTACCGGCCCGCGGCGACGTCGGCGACAACGCCCTCCAAGTCGTCGCTCATGGGATGGCCGTACCAGAGGACCTTGCCGGCGGCGTCCACCACGTAGGCGCGGGGCGACATCCACTGGTGAAACGTGAACTGGTAAGTGCTGGTGGTTTTGCGGATGTCGTCGTCGGCAATGGTGAAATTCATTTCCGCGCCGCGGGCCTGGACGGCGTCGCGGAGCACGGTGGGCGGGTCGTCGCTGATGACCACGACGATCAGGCCCCGGTCCTGATATTTTTTCTGAAGGCCGCTGAGATTGGTCAGGGCGAGTTCATTGGCCCGGCTCAGGGTGCAGAAAACAACGGCGTAGAAATTGGTGCCCGGCTGGAGGCGCACCGGCTTGCCCTTGACCCATTCCCCGACGGTAAGCGGGGGCGCCGCGTCGCCCAATTGAGCCGCCTTTTGGGCGAAGCTGCGCGGGCAAACCAATGCGAGCAACAAACCAGCCAGCAAAACAGAACACTTAGGAATCATCGTCCGCAAGTCTATTCACGGCGGAACGCCGGGACAAGCGCCAAAGCTCGGGGCATTATGCCGCCCGGGCGGCGGCGAGATCCTGCTTGCGCTCGCGGAGGCTCTTGAAAAACTCGTAGCCTTCGCGGCAGCGGCGCACCATCACGTCCTTGTCTTCCAACATGGTCTTGATGATGCGCAGGATGGGCTTGGGCCGCAGATAATAGCTGCGATAGAAACGGTCCACCGCCTCGAAGATCTCTTCCTTGGAAGCATCGGGATAGGCGAGCGTGCTTTGCTGGAGGCCATCGGCCTCCACCAAGTCGGTCTTGTCCTTCTTGACGAACCAGCCGTTGAGCTTGGCCTGTTCGTACAGTTCGGTGCCGGGATAGGGGGCGGCGAGGGAAACCTGGAGCGAAAACACATCCAGTTCCTTGGCGAAATTGATCGTCTGCTCGATCGTCTGCTTGGTCTCCACCGGCAGGCCCAAAATGAAGGTGCCATGGATGACCACGCCGGCCTGATGGCAGGCCTTGGTGAAGGCGCGCATTTCGTCGGTGGTGACGCCTTTTTTGATGCGGCGGAGGGTGTCGTCGTTGCCGCTTTCGTAGCCCACCAGGAACAGGCGGAGACCGTTGTCCTTGAAGGATTTCACGGTGTCGTAATCGAGATTGGCGCGGCTGTTGCAGCTCCACGTGACGCCCAGCGGGCCGAGTTTTTTGGCAATTTCCCGCGCGCGCGGCAGATTGGCCGTGAAGGTGTCGTCGTCGAAGAAAAATTCGCGCACCTGCGGAAAGATTTTCTTCATGTAGGCCATTTCGTCGGCCACGTTTTGCGGCGAGCGCACGCGGTATTTGTGTCCGCCGATGGTCTGCGGCCAGAGACAGAAGCTGCATTGGGCCGGACAGCCGCGGCCCGTGTACATGGAGATGTACGGGTGCAGCAGGTAGCCGATGAAATATTTCTCGATCTCGAGGTCGCGCTGGTACACGTCCGCCACCCACGGCAGGGTGTCCATGTTCTCGATCATTTCGCGCTCGGGATTGTGGATGATCTTGCCGTCCGGGGTTTTGTAGGAAAGGCCGGCGATGGTGGAAAATTCGCGTCCTTCCGCCACCTCCTTGCAGGTGAAGTCAAATTCCTTGCGGCCGACCCAGTCAATGGCGGGGGAGGCCTTGAGGGTTTCGGTGGGCAGCACCATGGTGTGGGCGCCGATGAAGCCGATGCGGGTGGCGGGCTTTTGCGCCTTGATGGCCTCGGCCACCTTGCAGTCGTTTTTCAACGACGGCGTGGAGGTGTTGATGATGACGTGGTCGTAGTCTTTGGCGATGGCCAGGCAGTGGGCGAGGTCAATATTTTGTGGCGGGCAGTCGAGCAGGCGCGAATTCGGCGTGAGGGCGGCGGGTTGGGCGAGCCAGGTGGGATACCAAAAGCTGGTGACTTCGCGGCGCGCCTGGTAGCGCGAACCGGCGCCACCATCGAAACCGTCAAAGCTCGGTGGAGAGAGATAGAGAGTCCGGCTCATTCAATCTTTTTACCGGCGGCGACATGGCCATCCGCGCAATTCGCGGTCATGGGTGGCTCCGCCTGGCCGTTGTGGGAAAACGCCCCGCGCGCGCCGGCGGCGGGCGAGTTGATGGCCGCCTTCGCTTGGGCGAGGTGGCCCTGGCCGATGGAGGCGCCGTTGTAGGCGCGCTGGGCCAACTCCGGCGAAGCGGGATAGGGCTTGGGCCGCGGCGAGAAATTATATTTGAAATTCTTCCAGTTATCGCCGGACTGGTAATTGGTGCCCAGCGCGCCGCTCGGGTCATAGCCGCAATGGACCATGCAGTGCTCGCAGCGGGGATCCCGCGCCTTGCCGTTCACCACGCCGTAGTTCTCCCAGACGACCTTGGAGAGCATCTCCTGGTAACCTGCGTAATGGCCGTCGGTCATCAGGTAGCAGGGCGCCTTCCAGCCCTTGATATTGTAAGTGGGAATGGCCCAGGCGGTGCAGGTGAGCTCGCGTTTGCCGGCGAGGAATTCGTGGTACACGGGCGTGCCGAAAATGGTGAACGCCTTGCCCCATTCCTGGATGCGCGCAAATTTCTGCCGCGTCATCTCGCGCGTGAGGAAGAACTGCTTGGGGTCCTTGCCCAGCCGCTTGGCCATGTCTTTCTTGGCCGCGTCGTAATCGTAGCCGGGCGAAATCGTGTGGCCGTCCACGTGCAGCGAGGAGAGAAATTTGAACATGTCCTCGATCTCCGCCACGTCGGTTTCCCGGTACACGGTGGTGTTGGTGGCGCACTGGAAGCCGAGCAGCTTGGCCATCTTGATGGCCTCGATGCATTCCTTGAACACGCCTTCCCGTTCCACGATGAGATCATGCGTGAATTCCAAACCGTCCACGTGCACGTTCCAATACATCCACTGCGTCGGCCGGATGACGGTCTTCTTGCGCGCGGCCTCGCCGGCGGTGCGGATGGTCTCGGCGTCGCGGTCGGAAATGAGTTTGGCGGCGAGCAATTCCTGGAGCTTGGGCTCCAGGGCCGGCGAATAAATGGCGGCCAGGTACTCCCTCATCTTTTTGCGCATGAACACGCCGTTCGTGCAGATGTAGATGACGCGGCCCTGGGCGAGGAGGCCGGCGACCAATTCCTCGATTTGCGGATAGATGAGGGGTTCGCCGCCGCAGATGGACACCATGGGGGCGTCGCATTCCTCGGCCACGGCGAGGCATTTCTCAAGCGGCACCATGTCCTTGAGACTGGTGGAATACTCGCGGATGCGGCCGCAGCCGGTGCAGGTGAGATTGCAGGTGTGCAGCGGTTCGAGCTGGAGCACCATGGCAAATTTGGGAGTTTTACGCAGCTTGTGCTTGATGATGTGGCTGGCGATTTTCTTCGTCAGCGCAAAAGGAAAACGCATAATTAATTCAACCTGGTTTCAAACCCGCAAAAGTTTGTCTAATCCAACCTTGTTTCAGCCCGTAAAATCAGTGACTGAAGGCGATTTCAACGGAAGTCTGTGCCACGGCCACCGGCGCATTGGTTTGCGGCGGATCCGCCCGCAGGATGCCCGGCAGCAGGAAATCCAGCGGCGAAACGGTTTGCGAGGCGGCAATGCCACCGCATCCGCCGAGAGCCAGCGACCCGGCCGACATCAGGGCCAAAGACAGAAGCTTCCAGGTTATTCTCACTTGCCGAGTATAAGCCAGTCCGCCACGATGGCAACTTCTAATTATCCGGATCATGTCAATGTCAACACCATTCCTGAAGCAAGGTTTCGCCGTGTTCGTGCTGGCGGCGACGCTGACGGCCGCGCTGACAGTTCGGGGCCAACCCACCACCAACGCCGCGTTTGCCGCCCGCGCCCAACAGGCCTTTGTGCGGGCGCAGCAGGAACTCACCGCGCATCCGGAGCGGGCCGACGCCTCGATCCAGTTGGGACGCACGACTTATGACTGGGCGGAATTTGCCACCAACCGCGACCAGCGCGCGCGGATCGCGCTGGCGGGAATTGACGCCTGCCGCCAGTTGCTCGCGCGCGACCCCCGGTCCGCCGCCGGGCACTATTACCTGGGCATGGACTACGGGGAATTGGCCGAGGCGGAGGAACCGTCCGTGGCGGCGTATAAGTTGATCCGGGAAATCGAACACGAATTCAAGGCGGCGGAAGACCTGGACGAGCGGTTCGACTTTGCGGGGCCGGCGCGCTGCCTGGGTCTGCTCTATCGCGACGCGCCGGGCTGGCCGATCAGCATTGGCAGCCGGCGCAAGGCGCGGGAATGCCTGGAGCGCGCCGCGGCGCTGGCGCCGGATTTTCCCGAGAACCAGATGAACCTGCTGGAGTCGCACCTGCGCTGGCGCCAGGCGGCCGAGGCGGAAAAGGCCTGGCAAAAGCTCGCCGCCCTCTGGCCGGCAGCCCGCACCAACCTGACCGGCGTGGCCTGGGAATTTGATTGGGCCGATTGGACGAACCGGCGGGCGGCCGCCCGGGAGGATTTTCAAAAGACCTTTAAACGCGCCCCGGAACCGTAAGCACCGGCCTGAAAATTGCGAGGGATCCCTGTTGAATTCTCAGACCGGCGACAATAATATTTTCACAATTTTCGATGGTGCAAATTTAATTGGATGCGCTATGCTGCAATAAATTCAGACAAATCGCTATGGCACGAAATTTAATCGCGGCATTGAGCGACTCGACCGTGTTTCTGCGCGAGTGGATCGTCAATCCACAGCGCACGGGGGCGGTGGCTCCCAGCTCGCCCCAATTGGGCGCGGCCATGGCCCGGTGGCTGCCGCGCAATCCGGAGAGCTACGTGCTGGAACTGGGTCCCGGCACCGGTGCCGTGACCGATGCCCTGCTCAAGTACGGCCTGCATGAGGACCGGCTGGTGGCCATTGAGAAGAATCCCACGCTGGCCAAATTGCTCCGCAAACGTTTTCTCCAGGCGAACATCATCACTGGCGACGCGTGGGATCTGGACACGCTGCTGGCCGAGCTGCCGCAGCCGGTGCCGCACGTCGGGGCGGTGATCTCCAGCCTGCCGCTGCTGAACTTTCCCAAGGAACAGGCCGATTCGCTGGCGCAAAAAATCCGCGCC
>Ga0181520_10004831_pt1 | contig 22114 bp, 17 predicted proteins | sample PEATcosm2014_Bin_29_FD_132451 | JGI IMG/M metagenome (GOLD analysis project Ga0181520, IMG submission 132451) | Peatland microbial communities from MTU Mesocosm Facility, Houghton, MI, USA - PEATcosm2014_Bin02_30_metaG | ecosystem: Environmental > Terrestrial > Soil > Wetlands > Peat | place...
AGGCGACAGAACGGTTCCTGGAGGCATTCCCTATCCACTTCGATGATTTCCTACCCGAGTGGAACTACGTCGTCCGCCCAACCTCGTACTGAAAACCGGAAGTTATTTGTCGGTCGATCCTAACCGGAGATGGCCGCCTCCAAAGAGAACCTTCCCAGGCACAATTTGTAGCAGTGGTCGAACTTGGGACACTTGAGGCAGTCGTCCCACTCGGCCATGTTGGTTGCGAAGCTGCGGTGGGAGACAAAGGTCCCCCCGGCCCGGCTCAACTCGTAGGAGAACACTTTCCCCGACACCAACCGGTCGGCCTCGGGAGGAAGCAGGGAAGGGAACATCGTCCCGTAGCACGTGTTGTGATCGTCTTGCCGCATGGGGCCCGCCCTTCTCGATGTTGACGCGGTCGGTCAATCCGTTTTCCAGGCCGCAACTGCGGCTTGCTCTGTCCGGGCTAGCGGGCCTTCTGCAAAGTATCGCCGCTTGAAATAGAGCGACACATTCACGAGTCCGATCATTACCGGCACTTCCACCAGGGGGCCGATCACCGCCGCGAAGGCCGCCCCGTGATGGATCGTGAACACCGCGACGGCCACGGCGATGGCCAACTCAAAATTGTTGCTGGCGGCCGTGAACGACAGCGTGGCCGTCTTCGCATAGTCCGCCCCGATCAGCCGTGCCATGAAGAAACTGACCAGGAACATGACGATGAAATAGATCAACAGCGGCACGGCAATCATCAGCACGTCGAACGGGATGCGCACGATCTGATCGCCCTTCAGGCTGAACATCACCAGGATCGTGAACAGCAAGGCGATCAGCGTGATCGGACTGATTTTGGGAATGAACGATTTCTCGTACCACGTTCGCCCCTTGAGATTCAGCAGCACGACGCGGGTAATCAGGCCCGCTAGGAAAGGAATGCCCAGGTAGATGAACACGCTTTGGGCAATCTGCCCCATGCTGACCTGAACGACCTTGCCTTCCAAACCCAAAAGCGGCGGCAGCCAGGTAATAAACACCCAGGCGTAAACGCTGTAAAAGAACACCTGGAACAGGCTATTGAAGGCCACCAGCCCGGCGGCATATTCCGTGTCGCCCTTGGCCAGGTCGTTCCATACGATGACCATCGCAATGCAGCGGGCCAGGCCGATGAGGATCAGCCCGGTCATATACTGCATGAACTTGGGATCATCGCCCAGGAACGCCGGGAAAAGAAAGCCCATGAACCCCACGGCCAGCAGGAACATCAGGATTGGCCCAATCACCCAGTTCTGCACCAGCGACAACCCCAGCACTTTCCAATCGCGGAACACGTCGCCCAACTCCTCATACTTCACCTTGGCCAACGGCGAGTACATCATGAGGATCAGGCCCAGGGCAATGGGGATGTTGGTCGTGCCCACCTGAAAACGGTTGATGAACGATTCGATGCCGGGCAGGTAGTGCTCCAGCCCGACCCCAACCGCCATCGCCAGGAAGATCCAAACGGTCAGGTAGCGATCAAGGAAGGATAATCTGCCATTCGGGACAGGCGCCTTGGTCATGGCAACTCCTAAGGTTGTCGGTATTGATTAAGAGAGGCCGGCAGCGACTCGACGAACGCCCGGATTTCATCGCGCACGCGCCGATAGGGGGCCAGGCGTTCGCCTTCCGTCTTGGCATCGGCTGCCAGACGCGGCGGATCGTCAAACCCTACGTGAATCATCGTGGCCTTGCCGGGAAATAGCGGACAATGCTCCTGGGCATGGCCGCAGACGGTCACGACGTAATCAAACGCCGTCCCCTGAAGCTCGCCCACTGGCTTCGACCGCTGACCGGAGATGTCCACGCCCGCCTCGGCCATGACCCGAACGGCATCGGGGTTCAACCCGTGGGCCTCGATGCCCGCCGAGTAGGCCTCGATCTGATCGCCCTTCAGGTGGCGAGCCCAGCCTTCCGCCATCTGACTTCGGCAGGAGTTGCCGGTGCAGAGGAAGAGGATTTTCAGCTTCTTTGGCGCGCTCATGCAACGACTCCACGGCGATACTTCGATTGAACCGCCTCCGTGACGTTGCCTGACATGTTCTCGTCTCCTAAGCTAAGATTGCGCGGTGCCGGCCTTTATATTCGCTTGTGGGAATATATCGGTTGCCCGAAATCCTGTCAAGGCGGCCCGGCAACTTTGCTCTGGGCAGCGGGCTAGTCCGGCTTCAAAGGGGCGGCAGTTGTACTGCCGCCCCCGAATTGCGCCGAAGGCCGGAGTGGCAGTGCAACTGCCACGCCAACATGTGCCGGCGTTACGGAGTGAGGAACTCCCCAATGTTCCTGGCGATCATGCTGACGTCGTCGCGAGTTGTCCACCCGGCTCGTTCCCAAAACGCGATGCCCTTGGTGTTGCTGTTGAAGACAACGACATTGCACTTTCCGATGCCGGCTAGCCGCAGCGCATCGAGGCAGCGGTCGACCAGGCGGCGGCCGATGCCGCGGCGCTGGAAGCGGGGATGGACGGCCAGGTGCCAGAGGAAACCGCGGCGGCCGTCGTGGCCGCAAAGCACGGCACCTACCAGACTGCCGTCCACTTGGGCAAGAAAGCTCGTGCCCGGATTGCGTTCCAGGTAGGTGGCAATGTTCTCCCGCGAGTCGGCGCTGCTCAGGCCGACGCCCTCGCATTGCTGCCATAAGGCCAACACGCGGTCATACGCGCGCGCCGATGGTGAAGGGAATGATTTCGACGTGCATCGGTGTCCAATCGCGGGACGGTGTGGAACCGATTGTAGCCGGGCACGGGCGGGATGGTCAACGGATGCCAATGGGGCTCACGCCAGTCTCTGCGACGGAGTGGCACACTCGGCCGTTTCGCCTTGTTGCGTCCCCATGATTCCCTTCCTTTTTCCTGTCTCCGCGTTTCGTCCGATGGCGAATCCAGCCTGTTCCCGATACGCAAGCCTTGTTCCTGCCGGAGAATACTTCAAGGTGTTTATCCGCGAAGGACGCGAAGGCGGGATAGCAGAGGAGTCTTTCCATGGCACGGGTGGTACGATTTCATCGAACGGGTGGGCCGGAAGTCTTGCAGATCGAGTCGCTCGACGTGCCGCCGCCGGGCGCCGGCGAGGTGCGGATCGACGTGAAGGCCCTGGGCTTGAATCGGGCCGAGTCCATGTTTCGGTCGGGAAAATACCTGGAAGATCCCAAGTTCCCCTCCAAAATCGGTTACGAGGCGGCCGGCATCGTCGAAGCGGTGGGGCCCGGCGTCAAAGGCGTCAAGCCGGGAGATGCGGTAAGCACCATCCCGTCCTTCTCACAGGGGCAATATGGCGTCTACGGCGACGTGGCCCTGGTGCCCGCCACGGCGGTCGCAAAACATCCCGCCTCGCTCGATTGGACCGAGGCGGCCGCCGTCTGGATGCAGTATCTGACCGCCTACGGCGCGCTGATGGATATCGCAAAACTGGGGCTGGGCGACTTCCTGCTGATTCCGGCTGCATCGAGCAGCGTCGGCATCGCGGCGATGCAGATTGCCAGGCTCGTCGGCGCGACGCCGATCGCCCTGACGCGCAAAAGCGACAAACGCGAGACGTTGCTCAAGCTCGGGGCGGCGCATGTCATCGCCACGCAGGAGCAGGACCTGGTCGCGGAAGTGCGGAAGATTACGGGCGGGGCCGGCGCCCGGGTCGCCTTCGATCCGGTGGGCGGGCCGACCATCGTCAAATTGGCGGCCGCATTGACGCTGCACGGCATTCTGTTCCAGTACGGCGCGCTTAGCCCGGAGCCCACGCCGCTGCCGCTCATGGAGGTGCTGAGCAAGTGCTTGACCATCCGCGGCTACGTGCTGTTCGAAGTGACTTCCGACAAGGAGCGCCTGGAATGGGGCAAGCAGTTCGTGATGGACGGGATCGAGTCCGGCCGGCTCAAGCCGGTGATCACCAAAACGTTCCCCCTAGCGGAGATCGTCGAGGCGCACCGCTACCTGGAATCGAACGCCCAGATCGGCAAGATCGTCGTGACGGTCTAAATCAACTTTCACGATTCTGGGAGATAGAAACTCCGCCGCCACCCTTCGGGAGGCGGCTCCAAGCGTGTGCAACGTTCCCAGGATCACGCAACCCTATTTCGTTCAACGGATACCTTCGATGCCGAAACGACTTTCCCTCAGCATAGGTCGTGCAAGGACTTCAAGCCGATCGGCTCGCGGCTGGCGAAGGGCTCGCCGTAACGAGCGCCGATCGACCAACCCCAGGTGGCGGCCTGGTTGCGGAGGTTGTCGATGAAGGTGGGCGGAACTTGCGGCCGGCCCTCGATGAACTGGCTCCGATAACACTCGATGGCCGCCTGCTTGCGATCCCAGTAATCGCTGATGTCCGCGACAAACGCCGGCTGGGGCACCAGCCGCAGATGGACGCAGTAGTAGTACAGGATCCGCTCGGGATAGAACGGCTCGCCCGGCAAATCGGTCTTCGTGAGTTTCGACCAGAAGCGGGCAGCCTCGATCAGCGCGGTGGCGGCCACGTGATCGGGATGGGCGTCGATCCAATAGGGGGCGAACAGCCGGCGCGGCCGCATGCGGCGGAAGACGGCGGCCAACTGGGCCCGGGCCGCCAGCGTCGGCTCCAGGCTGCGGTTGGGCAGGCCGAGGTTCTCGCGCCACGCGATGCCCAAAATCTCCGTCGCCGCGGCGGTCTCCTGGCGGCGGATCTCCGGCGAGCCGAAGGGGGTGGGCTCGCCGCTGGTCAGGTCGAGGATCCCGACTTGGAGCCCCTCCTCGCGACACTTGATGATGGTGCCCGCCATGCCGAGCTCCGCATCGTCCGGATGCGGAGAAACGACGAGGATGTCGAGGCTCGAGGGGACAGCGGTTTGGTTTGGCATCGCTTTCCCTTTTTCGCTTTTTTCCTTCTTACACTGACTGCTCTTTCGCCGACCGCGAGTTTCTTTTCGTTTCCAGTTTCATGGTGATTTTTGCCATATGCGGCGCGGTGTGCAAGCACGCCGGCTAAACGGTTTCCTGCGACACGCCGTAAATCCTGTTTCCCAAACAGGTTGTGACGTACTGAATTGCCCTGGACTTGGGCCCCCGGTTTTGGGAAACTCCGCCGCCCCTATTGGCTCCTGTCGGCATGACTCCCATGACGTGTAACTCTTGCCCCAGCAATAGAATACTTCGGCTCGCCCCCGTGGGCGTGGTCGCGGGTATTTTGGTTTTTGCCCTGGCGGGCTGCGCATGGTGGGACCGCCATGACGACGGGTTCCGGGAGAACGATCTCTCGGCCACGGCCCGGCAAGCTCGATCGCAACAGGGGGGCGACTCTTCCACAGGGAACGGCTACTGGAACTTCGACGAGAAGGGGCGGCAAATCGAACGCGATCTGGACATCAAATAGGCGGACGATGCAGTGACACTTTACGAGGACGTTTGCCGGTACGCCCGCCGCACGGCCGTGTTGGCCTCGGTGGGCGAAGTGCTCGGTTGGGACGAGCGGACGCAGATGCCGTCGGCCGGGGCCGAACATCGGGCCGAGCAATCCACCGTGCTGGCGGGGCTCGTCCACCAGCGGTGGGTTGATCCGCAGTTCGGCCAACAGCTTGGCGAGCTTGCCGAAAGTCCCGCGGCCGCCGATCCAAACAGCGACGCGGCGGTGGTGGTACGCCGGCTTCGGCGGCAGTACGACAAGCGGGTCAAGCTGCCGCAGCGGTTGGTCGAGGAGTTGGCGCGGACGGCCGTTTTGGGCCAGCAGGCATGGCAAGAGGCGCGGGAGAAGGACGATTTTCCGTCTTTCCGCCCGCTGTTGGAGAAAACAATCGCGCTGAAACGCGAGCAGGCCGCGGCGCTGGGCTATCCCGATTGCGCCTACGATGCGCTGCTGGACGAATATGAGCCGGAGGAACTGACGGCCAACGTGGCCGGGGTGCTGGCCAATCTGCGCGAGCAACTGGTGCCCTTGGTGGCCGCAATCCAGCACAGCGGCCGCCGGCCGAATGTCGGCGTGCTGCACGGCACGTTCCCTGTCGACGTGCAAGAGCGATTGGGGCGCGAGGCGGCCACGGCGATCGGCTTTGATTTCGGCCGCGGGCGTCTGGACGTGACGGCCCATCCGTTTTGCACCACCTTGGGACCGCACGATTGCCGCATTACGACCCGCTATGAGCCGCAATTCTTCAACGCCGCCTTCTTCGGCATTTTGCACGAGGCGGGCCACGGGATCTACGAACAGGGCTTGCCCAGCGAACAGTATGGCTTGCCGCTGGGCGAGGCGATTTCGCTGGGCATTCACGAGTCGCAGTCGCGGCTGTGGGAGAACCTGGTGGGCCGCGGCGCGGCGTTCTGGAAGCATTTTTATCCGCGGGCCCAGGCCCTCTTTCCCGCCGCCTTGGGCCACGTCGCCCGCGAGGAGTTCTATTGGGCCATCAACGACGTGCGCCCCTCGCTGGTCCGCGTCGAGGCGGACGAGGTGACGTACAACTTGCACATCCTCATCCGTTTCGAGTTGGAGCGGGCGATGCTCGACGGGGACCTGGAAGCCGCCGAGTTGCCCGCCGCCTGGCGAGAGAAATATCAGCGGTACCTGGGCGTGACGCCGCCGGATGATCGTGACGGCGTGCTGCAAGACGTGCATTGGAGTGCCGGACTGATCGGCTACTTTCCCACGTACGCCTTGGGCAATCTGTACGCGGCCCAGTTTTTTGCCCAGGCCCGGACCGACGTGAGCGGCTCGGCGGAATCGCTGGCCAAGGGCGATTTCCGGCCGTTGAGGCATTGGCTCGGCGAGAAGATTCATGCCGAGGGGCAGCGCTGGTCGGCGGCCGAGTTGGTCCAGCGGGTCACCGGCCGGGGGCTCGAGGCCGGCCCACTGATCGAGCATCTGCGGGCCAAGATGTCGCCGCTTTACGGGCTGTAAAGGTAGCTGGCAGAGGTTCGGCACCGCAGTTGCTGGCTGTAGTGATGGGACTAATAGGACCAATGAGACCCATAGGACATATTAGTCTTATGGGCCTCATTGGTCCCATCTCTCGCAAAAGAAAGACGCACCTTGTGAGCGCGTAACGAATGCGCCGTTTGCGCGGTTTAGGCAACCCCGATTCCGCTCCCCCCATCTGATGCGGCCTCGATTAGCCTGAGCTACCCTTGAGCAGCGGTCGAAAACCGGGTACATAGCATATGGGGTGTGCTGTCGCGACTTTTCCCTTTGCATTATGAGTATTGAACAACCGCTCGATCCCCAACTCATCGAACAGACGAAGCAGCAGATCCGCTCCTTGGTGGCGGAAATTGCCCGGCTGTCGAAAACCGAGGTGGCGCCGGAGGAATTCTATGGCGAGTTCCTGCCGCGGGTCGTCTCTGCGCTGGCGGCCGTGGGCGGTGCCGTATGGGCGCTCAATCCCGAGGGACAACTCGCCCTCCAATATCAGATCAACATCCAGGAAGCGCAGCTCCGCCAGGACGAGAAGGTGCAGGCGCAACATGCGCGGCTGCTCTACAAGGCCCTGGCCACCAGTGAAGGGATGCTGGTGCCGCCGCATTCGGGGCCGGGCGAGTCCGGGGTGCTCGAGCCGCTTACGGATGACACGCCGGCGGCCAATCCCACGGCGTTCCTCCTCGTGCTCGGCCAGTTGAAGACCGACTTGGAGACCGTCGGCGTGGTCGAGATCTTCCAGCGCGCCGATTCGGCGCCCAGCACGCAGCAGGGTTATCTGCGGTTTCTCTTGCAGATGTGCGCCCTGGCCGGCGATTTCCTCAAGAGCCATCAGCTCCGCCATTTCTCCCACCGGCAGACGCTGTGGGCCCAGTTGGAGGATTTCACCCGCGTGGTCCACGGCTCGCTCGAACCGCGCGAGACCGCCTACACCATCGCCAACGAAGGGCGGCGGCTGATCGAATGCGACCGGGTGAGCGTGGCCATCCGCAGGGGCAAGAAATGCGTCATCGAGTCCATCAGCGGCCAGGACCTTTTCGACAAGCGATCGAACACCGTGCGGCTGTTGGGCAAGCTGGCCACGGCCGTCGTGACCAGCGGCGATACGGTCTGGTATACCGGCGACACGCGCGATCTGCCGCCGCAGGTCGAAGACGCCGTGCAAGCCTACGTGGATGAGGCGCACTCGAAGACCGTGGCCGTGTTGCCGCTGCAGCGGCCGGCGCCGCCGGAGGACGAAGAGCACAGCGAGCGAACGAAGGCCGAGCCGCCCATCGGCGCGTTGATTATCGAGCAGATTGAAGACAGCCGCGTGGGCGGGGCGCTGGTGCAGCGGGCCGAAGTGGTCTGCCGGCATAGTTCCACCGCCCTGGCCAACGCCCTGGAGCATCAGAACTTGTTCCTGATGCCGGTGTGGCGTGCGCTGGGCAAGGCCCGCTGGGTCGTACAAACCCGCACCCTCCCCAAGACGCTCACCATCACGGCCGTCGTGCTGGCGGTGCTGGCGGGCCTGGCGATGTGGCCGGCCGCCTTCACCTTGGAATCGAAGGGGACGCTTGAACCGGTGGTCCGCCAGGACGTCTTTGCCGGCATCGACGGCCGGGTCGAAGAGCTGTTCTGCGCCCACGGCGATACGGTGCCCAAGGACAAAACGCTGGCTAGGCTGCAGAATCCCGACTTGGAGGTGGCCATCAGCGGCGTGACGGGCGACCGGCTGGCCAATAGCGAGCGGCTGAACGCCGTGCGGCATTCGTTGGTCGTCGAGAAGAAGCTGAGCGTCGACGAGCGGATCCGGCTCGAAGGGGAGCGGATGGAGCTGGAGCAGAAGGCCCTCACGTTCGACAATCAATGGGCCCTGTACAAAATCAAACAGAAGGAGTTGGACGTCAAGAGTCCCATCACCGGACTGGTCGTCACCTGGGACGTGCGCAACCGGTTGATCCACCGGCCGGTGAAGCAGGGCCAACTCCTGCTCCGCGTGGCCGACCCCGCCGGGCCGTGGCAACTGGAGCTGCACATGGCCGAAAACCGCGTCGGCCACATCGTCGAGTACCAGCACGAACTATACGAGAAAGCGCGGGAAAAACTGCGGGAGATGCTCCGCGAGGAGACCCGCGCCAAACTGGGCGAGGCGGCCGCAGCCGAAGACGTCGACAAAGCCGTGGACGCCGCGCTGGCGGCCATCCCCGATGAAAAGCTGCACGAGAAAATTGTCGCCCAACTGCGGCAGCGGTTGGGCAACCAGCTCCAGGCGCTGATGGCCAACGTGAGCGACCAGGACCTGAAGGCCAAACTGGACGCCGTGCTCAAGGAAAAAACGTATGACGACGCCCGGGCCAAGCTGGAAGCGATCTTGCCGGACGTGAACGACGCGGAGTTGGCGGGCCGGCTGCGCGAGCTGGCGGCCGAAGCTCCGGAAGCGTCCAGCGATGTCCTCTCAGTGTCCTACATTTTGGCCACCGAGCCGGGCACGACGCACTGGGGCACGGTCAAGGAAATCCATCGCAGCGCCGAAGTCCGCCCCGACCGGCCCGACGAAGGCAATACCGTGCTGATCAAAGTGGCGATCGACAAGACGGAACTGCCCAATCTGCGGCCGGGGGCCACGGTCACGGCCCACGTCTACTGCGGCAAACAGCCGCTGGGTTACGTGTTGTTGCACGACGTGATTGCCTTCATTGAGTCGAAAGTTTTGTTCCGTTATTTTTGAGCTTTGAAAGAACCATGCGCTATTTATTGCCGGCCGGCTTCCTGTTGTTGTTCCCCCTGTCGTTCGCGATTCAGGCGGCGGATACGGTGGTGCTGCCGGACTGCCTGGTCTCGCTGGCCGATGAAGTGGCCGTGCCGGCCCAAGAGGCCGGGGTCCTGATGAAGATTCCGGTGCGCGACGGTCAGCAGGTTACCAAGGGAGACCTGTTGGCCCAGATTGACGACATCGTGCCGCGGGCGAAGCAAAACGTCGCCATGTACAAGTTGAAGGCGGCCCTGAAAGAGGCCACCGACGATATCAACAAACGTTTCAGCGAGGCCTCGGCCGACGTGGCCTATGCCGATTGTCTGCAGGATTCCGAGGCCAACCGAAGGATCCCCGGCACCGTGCAACAGGCCACGGTGCGCCAGCATCTGCTGGAGCACAAAAAGATGGTGCTCTCCATCGAAAAGGCGATTAAGGACATGGAGGTGGCCAAATTGCAGGCCGGGGTGAGCCAGGCCGAATTGGATGCCGCGTCGGCCGACGTGGAGCGGCGCCGCATCGTCTCTCCCTTGGACGCCATCGTCATGGAACTGAAGCCGCACGTGGGCGAATGGGTGCAGGCGGGCGACACGATCATGCGGTTGCTGCGGATCGACCTGTTGCGCGTGGAAGGCCTGCTGGACGCCAAGAGCTACCGTCCGTCCGAGATTCAGGACCGGCCCGTCGAGGTCGCCATCACGCTCCCCCATGGACAAAAAGAGACTTTTTCCGGAAAGATCGTCTTTGTGAAGCCGATCATCGAGGGGAGGACGTTCCAGGTGCGGGCGGAAGTGCAGAACCGGCGGCAAGGCGGTTTCTGGGTTCTCTTTCCCGGCCAAACCGCGGACATGACCATCCAGCTAAAATGAGAGATGAAGGCGGTAGCTAGTCGCACAAATGGGGGCTATCCCCTTTTTCCCTCCCATTTGTCATTTGGTTCTCCATTCGTCATTTGTTTTTTCGTCATTCGTCATTCCTTTCCCCCTGATGGTTACCCTTCGCGACAGCCTGTTGTCCAGTTCCGCCCGGATGTTACCCATTCGCCGGCGGCCGGACCTGGTCGCGCGGCGGCAGCACTATCTGGGCCGCAGCTACTGGGTGGTGAAGGACCCGGTGGGACTGAACTACTTCCGCTTCCAGGAGGAAGAATACGCGATCTTGCAAATGCTGGACGGGCAGACCAGCCTGGACGAGATCAAGGACCGCTTCGAGGCCGATTTTCCGCCGCAAAAGATCACCCTCGAGGAATTGCAGCAGTTCCTGGGGATGCTGCACCGCAGCGGGCTGGTGGTGACCGACCTGCCCGGCCAGGGCCGGCAATTGCGCCAGCGCCGCGACGAACGGGTCCGCCAGCAATGGCTGGGGGCCGTCAGCAACATCCTCTGCATCCGCTTCAAAGGCTTCGATCCGGAGCGGCTGCTGAATTGGCTCTATCCCTACGTCCGCTGGTTTTTCAGCCCGATCACGGTGGCGCTGTGTTGCGTGATGGGGCTCGGGGCGCTGTTGCTGGTGGCGGTCGAGTTCGACGAATTTCACGCGAAGCTGCCCGAGTTCTACCAGTTCTTCAACATGCACAACGCCTTCTTGCTGGCCATCGTGCTGGGCGTGACGAAGGTCATGCACGAGTTCGGCCACGGGCTCAGTTGCAAGCACTTCCACGGCGAATGTCACGAGATGGGCATCATGGTCCTGGTGCTCACCCCCTGCCTGTATTGCAACGTTTCCGATTCCTGGATGCTGCCCAACAAATGGCACCGGGCCTGCATCGGCGCGGCGGGCATCTACGTGGAAGTCGTGTTGGCCTCGATCTGCACGTTCCTGTGGTGGGGTTCCGAGCCGGGGCTGTTCCACAACCTGTGCCTGAACGTGATGTTCGTCTGCTCGACCAGCACGATCGTCTTCAACGCCAACCCGCTGCTGCGTTACGACGGCTATTACGTGCTGGCCGATCTGGTCGAGATTCCCAACCTGCGGCAGAAGGCCACCACGATCCTGAGCCGCAAGTTGGGCGAGTGGTGCCTGGGCCTGGAACCGCCCGACGACCCTTTCCTGCCGCAGCGGAACCAGGTGTTTTTCGCTCTCTATTCGATCGCGGCGGCGGCCTATCGTTGGGTGGTGGCGTTTTCCATCTGCTGGTTCCTCTATAAGTTGTTCCAGTCGTACGATCTGGAGATCGTCGGCCAGTGCGTGGTGATGGCCTCGTTATGGGGATTGCTCTTTCAGCCGCTATGGCAGGTGGCCAAGTTCTTTTATGTGCCGGGGAGGCTCCAACAGGTGAAAAAACCTCGTTTTTATGCCAGCCTAAGCGTGGTGGTGGCTCTCTTGCTGGCGGCCTTGTTGGTGCCGCTGCCGCACAGCGTGGTCTGCCCGCTGGAAATCCAGGCCCGCGATGCCGACGCTGCCGGCAAGGTCTTGAGCCAACCGGTCTACATCGAGGTGACCGGCAAGGTCCTCTCGCTCGACGTGACGCCTGGCCAACAGGTCGCCGCCGGCCAGCAACTTGCCCAGCTCTACAGCACCGACGTCGATCTGAAGATCGCCGAGCTCAAGGGCAAGGGCGACGCGTATCGCGTGCAACTGGAGAGCCTGCGGCAGCAGGCCGGGCGCGATCGCCGCGCCGCCGAGCAGATTCCGCAAATCCAAGAGGCTCTCAAGACGGTCGCCGACCAGTTGGAGGAGAAGAACCGCGACAAACAGCGGCTGCGGCTGAGCGCGCCCATCGCGGGCACGGTGATGCCGCCGACGATCACGACGCGGCACGAAGACGGCGAAGAGACGCTGCCGGTCTGGTCCGGCACGCCGCTGGATCCGGAGAACCTGGGCGCGACGCTGGACGAGCGCGAGAAGTTCTGCCAGATCGGCGATCCGAAGCAGTTGGAGGCCGTAATGGTCGTCGATCAGGCCGACCGGAACATCATTCGCGAGGGCCAGGCGGTCGACATCAAACTCGAAGGCTTCCCCTCGACCACCCTGCACAGCCAGATCGCCGAGGTCGCCGAAGAGGGATTGAAGGTCAGCCCGCAACGGCTGTCGAGCAAGTCGGGGGGCGAACTGGCCACCAAGACCGATCCGCAGACGGGGGCCGAGAAGCCCATGAGCACCTCGTACCAGGCCCGCGCACCGATCGACGATCCCGAGGAGTTGTTTCGCCTGGGCATTCGCGGCCAGGCCCGCATCTACACCGATTGGCTGCCGCTGGGGACACGGCTGTGGCGGCTGGTGAGCCACACGTTCAATTTCAAGCTGTAGCCATCGGTTGGGCCGGCAGTTCTACTGCCGCCCCCTGCGGAAAAAAGGGATGGCAGTGCAACTGCCATCCCAACGAAACACACGTTCAATTTCAAGCTGTAGCGGGAATTACCATCCCTCCGACTTGAGCTTGTGCGCCCGCTCGAAATCATCGGCGGCCCGCTGGCTGTCGCCTTTCGCCTCATAGACGACGCCCCGGCGGCGGTAGGCCGCGGCATTGTTCGGCTGCAGCCGAATCACTTCCGTGCAATCGGCGATGGCCTGTTCGAACTCGCCGTTGCGGCGATGGGCCGCGCCGCGATAGGCATAGGCCGAGGCCATCCGCGGATCGAGGCGGATCGCCTCCGTGCAGTCGGCGATGGCCTGGTCGAAATCGCCCCTGCTCCAATAGGTGAAGCCGCGGTCGCAATAGTTCTTGGCCTCGCTGGGCTCGAGCCGGATCGCAGCGGTGTAATCGGCGATGGCCTGATCGAAATCGCTCTTTTCGTGAAAGGCGTTGCCGCGCCGTTCATACGCCCAGGCGTTATCCGGGTCGAGTTCGATGGCCGTGGTACAGTCGGCGATGGCCTGATCGAAATCGCGGAGGCCGAAGCGCGCGCTGCCGCGACAGGCATAGGCCCAGGCGTTTTCCGGATCCAGGCGGATGGCCTCCGTGCAGTCGGCGATGGCTTCCTCCAGTTCGCCCTTGCCGATATGGGCGGCGCCGCGGTTGGCATAGGCGAAATGATCGTCGGGATCGAGGCGGATTGCTTCCGTGTAGTCGGCGATGGCCCGGTCGTAGTCGTTCTTGCCGTGATGGGCGTCGCCGCGCAGCCCGTGGGCCTGGGCATCGCCCGGATCGAGTTTGATCGCGGCCGTGCAGCAGGTGATGGCCTCATCGTAGTTGCCGGTCAAGCAATGCGTGCTGCCGAGGATCCGATAGGCAACGCTATTGTTCGGATCGAGCCGGATCGCTTCCAGGCAGTCGGCCACGGCACTTTGGAAGTCGCCCTTGCGATTATAGGCCAGTCCCCGGCGATGATACGCGGCGGCGTCGGCCGGATTGCGACGAATGGCCTCGGTGTAGTCGGCGATCAATGCCTCGAGATCACGGAACTCGTCCGGCTCCGAAGCATCCGCCTCCCGCAACAGCAAATAGTCACGATTTGTCGCGTTCATGGCCGAGCAACCCGGGATCAGTCACGCGGAGCAGACGTGCGAAAAAGCAGCTCGCCGGATCGCCCCGGCGGGACCTCCCGTATTCTAGCAGGAGGAACAGTACCGTCCAATACCCCGACGCGGGTGGAATTCAGGGAGCGATTGCCGGGCGGGGGGGCGTTTGACGGCAGGGCTGACCGGACCGGTACACCAGCATCCGCGCTCGTAGGACGTCGGCCAAGGCCCAGTTCTTCTGTTCCCTCGCCAGTTCCAAGGCCTTGCCCGCCGTGGCCACGGCATCGGGAAAACGCCCGGTTTCGGCGTAGGCCGCCGCCAGCACGTCCAGGACGGCCGGATCCCTCGCGCCCGAAAGCTGCACCGCGTGATGGGCCAGAGCGACCGCTTCGGTCCCCTTGCGCACCGCGGCGTCAGGGTGAGTCGCCAAATCCCAGGCCAACAGACCGAGCGTCTCGACGTGGTCCGGCTGCAACTCGAGTCGCCGCCGCCAGAAGGCAATGGCGGCCGTGGCGTCACCCCTGCCGTTGGCGATGGCGGCCAGTATTCCCAATGCGTTCGGCGAACGGGGATTGATCTGCAACGTCGTGCGGCAATGGGCGACGGCCTCTTCCATCTCTCCCTTTCGAAACAAGAGCGTGGCCAGATTGTTGTGCGACTGGAGATAGTTGGGGTCGATTTCCAGGGCCTTCCGGTACAACTGGACGGCTTGCTCGAAGTCGCCCGCCAAATGGCGAGCCATGCCCAAATTGTTGTAGGCGGGAAAATAGGCGGGGTCGGCCTCGAGCGCCTGGCGATAATAGGGCTCGGCCTCCCCGTGCTTGCCCGCCAGCCACAACGTGTTGCCGAAGTTATTGTAAGCCACGGCACCGCTGGGCCCGTGCGCCAGCGTATACGACCAGAGCGTAGCGCTGTCCCGCCAGTAGGAAGCCTGCCGCCAGGCCCCGGCCAGCAGCAGGGCAAGCGTCACGCTGGCCGCCACGGCACACGTTGCCCGGCCGCCACGCCAACAAGCCGCGAAGTCGGCCATGGCCCAGGCCACCATGAGCGCGATGCCGACCTGGGGTAGATAGGTGTACCGGTCCGCCATGCCTTGTTTGCCCACCTGCACCAGGCCGATGACCGGCACGAGCATGATCAGGTACCAGAACCAGCCGACGAGCAAATAGGGGAACTTGCGTCGGGCGAGCACGGCCCCGCCGCTCAGAACCACCAGCAAAAGGCCGGCACCTACGATCTCGGGAAGAGGGATGGTTTTCAGCGGATGGCGATAATAGGGGAGCAAATCCGCGGGAAAAAAGAAATGGCCAAGATAGGCCACGCAGGAAACCGCGGCGTTGGCAAACCGCCAGGGGAGCGAAAGATTCTCCAGCCGGCCGATCGATTGCGATTGGGCCCAGATCGTCAGCGCGCAACAGGCAAGGGAGAGGGCCAGCAGGGGGATTTTTTCCGCAACCAGCCATGCCCCGCGGCGCCAACCGGCCCAACGCCGCAAGGGCCAGTAGTCCAACAACAGCAATACCAGAGGAAGGGTCACGAGCATCGGCTTGGCCGCCAGGCCCAAAGCGAAAACCAGTGCGAGCACGGCGTATCGGCCCCATGAGCCCGGCCGACGGACATACCACGCGTAAACCGCAATGGTCAGAAAAAACATGACGCCGCTGAGTACGTCCTTGCGCTCGGTTACCCAGGCCACCGATTCGGTGCGCAAGGGGTGAACGGCGAACAACGCCGCCGCCAGGGCGCTTGGCCAGAAGCGGCCCGTGAGCGCTCGCAGGAGGACCAATAGCAGCACGGCCGCCGCGGCATGGAGCAACACGTTCGTCAGATGATGGCCCCACGGATGCAGGCCGTAGAGCTGGCAATCGAGCATGTGGGAGAGCCAGGTGAGGGGATGCCAATTGGCGGCGTGACGTTGCGCGAGCGCCCACCAGACGCCGTCGGTCGTGAGCCCGCCCTGCACCTGCGCGTTGTCGGTGACGTACAGGTCGTCGTCGAAGTTGAGAAACTCGAAGCGAACCGTTTGCAGGAAAGGCAAAGCGACCGCCAGCAGCAGCAATCCGCAGACGGCCGGCAGCCGGTAGCGAGTCGTTGCCTCCGGCAGCGGGAGCGACGAACGACCCGCCGCGCCAGCCATCCCTCGCGGGCTGCCGCCCCGGTCGCCCGGCTTCGCGGCGGCCGGGCGTTGCTGGCGAAAATCGCGATCCTCAGGCGGTCGGTGACTAGTTTTTCGTCTTCGGCCCATGCAATGGTCATTCACAAGTTCGGGCCCAACCGCCCCGGATGGCCATACCCTATTGTGGCACGGTTGGGCTGCCCAGGCAATCTGCAATCGATGCCGGACGTTGGGATGGCAGTTGCACTGCCATCCCTGTTTTGGCCGCAATTCCGGGGCGGCAGTACAACTGCCGCCCCAACAATGATGCCGTGCATCGGCCGGCGGCACAATGGCCCAAACCGCCGGCCCCACTCCCGCGCCCCGTGGACGCGGCGGCTTAGCATCATCGACAATTTGAAAGGGGCATGCTACGATGATTCGATAAATTGGGGCATCCTGTGCCGACGCGGTCGAACGCCGGTCGTTCCTCGGCTTTTGCCTCCCCTGCTGGATCGGAGGCTGTTTCTCCCACGCCCATGCCGCTGATCGAACTCCACGACATTTGCAAGGTCTACTGCCTCGACGAGGTGAAGGTCGAGGCCCTGCGCGGCGTGTCGCTCAGCATCGAGCAAGGCGAATACGTGGCGCTGATGGGACCGTCGGGGTCGGGCAAGTCAACCCTGATGAACACTCTCGGCTGCCTCGATCGCCCTACCAGCGGCAGCTACCGGCTCGACGGCGAGGAGGTGGCCGTGATGACGATGGACGGCCGGGCCAGGCTGCGGAACCGCAAGATCGGCTTCGTCTTCCAGAACTTCAACCTCCTGGCCCGCACCAGCGCCCTGGAAAACGTGGAACTGCCGCTCTTGTACGCCCGCGGCATTTCCGGCCGGCAACGGCGGCGGCTGGCGGTCGAGTTGCTCGCGCGGGTCGGCTTGGCCGACCGCATGAGCCACCATCCCGGTCAGCTTTCGGGCGGGCAGCAGCAGCGGGTAGCCATCGCCCGGGCGCTGGTGAACCAGCCGGCAATCCTGATGGCCGACGAGCCGACCGGAAACCTCGACTCCCGCACCAGCAAGGAGATCATCGATCTGCTGCGCCAGTTGAACGCCACGAGCGGCATCACGATCATCCTGGTCACTCACGATCAGGACATTGCTCGGCACGCCAAACGCTGGCTGGTGCTCCATGACGGCGAGGTCGTCAAAGACACGGGCGATTTTTCCCAGGCTCGCCGCTGCCTGCACTCGGCCAACAGGGAACAAGAGGACGGGTAAGGGCCCGTCAAAAAATAACCTGTGCAATTGTCATTCTGAGCGCAGCGGAGAATCTCCACTGGTTCTCGGGCGAGATCCTTCGCTGCGCTCAGGATGACGTGGTAAAGTTCACCAACTTATTTCTTGACGGTCCCTAAAGAGACATTTCCGCATGTGGTGCAGCCGCCTCGGCGGTGAGAATTACGCGGCACGGCCGGGGTGGCTGCGCCACACGATCCGTTCCCAAACGGCCATCCACGGCTGAGCCAATATTCTCCAGCCGGTCAAGTTAGCTGAAGTTCTTGCGCCCCGTGATGCACCGTCCGGGGGCGTGATAGATCGAATTGATCGATTTTTACAGTCCCCTTCGGGAACCTCGCCAGAACCTCAAGCTCGCCACCAAGTGCCTTGACGATCTTCCGCAGCGTCGAAATCTGCATGTCGGACTGCTTCTCCAGTTTCGACAGGCTAGGCTGCTTGATACCGAGGGTCTGCGCCACCTGCTGCTGGCTCTTGCCCGCCAGTTGCCTGACCTCGCTAAGCAGCAGCTCCGCGAGCAGTTCCTGAGTGCGCCGGGCAGCTCGCGCTTGCGTCTTTTTTGTCGTCGTCCGTTTGACGAGCTCGTCGAATGACTTGGCCATAATGATTACTTCCCTTTCTTTCTCGCCTTCAACGCGACCAGGTGTGTCGCGTACAATTGGTCCGTTTTTTCGATCAGTAGCTTGTAGAACCGCTTCTTGTTGACGCCGGACTTGTTGCCGCCAATGAGCAGAATGCCACTTCGGTCGGGATCGAATGCAAACGCGATCCGCAACACCTCGTCGGCCGTGCTCGCCCGAAGTTCCTTCATGTTGGCATACTTGGAGCCGTTGAGAGTATCGGCGTGCGGCCGACCAAGGCGCGGGCCCAGCAGTTTCAGCAGTTCCACGGTAGCAATTACCTCGGCCTGGGCGCCATCGTCCAGATCGGCGAACCACTCGTCAAAAACATCGGTCGTTTTTACCGGCCACATCATTGATATTATAGCTTGTAGGCTATTATTGTCAATAGCCTTTAGGCTATCTCTTTGCTGCGGAATATGGGTTTGGAAATCAACACGAACTATGGCTTGCCGGTGTGCTCGCACTAGCGCCATTCGGCGGCACGCTGGCGTTAGCTGGCGTTCAACGAACCCGGTCAGGGTCAGAAGTGTCGCCCTTATGTGCCTCGGTAGCTCATCCCATACCCCAACTACCCGTTGCAAATCAGCGTCAATCGAGGCCAGAACGGGACAATTAAAGTGCCCCTCTTGCAGCGCACTTGCAGCAAGGCGCCGTGGACAGGAGTCGCAACCACAATTGCCGAAAGCGGGTGTGTCGAAGTTCTGCGCGGGTTCGACTCCCACCGGCGCCTCTTTTTGCCAGAAGTCGGCAAGGGCTGCCGGCGATTGTTTTCTTGTCGAGCATGCTCTTCTGCTTGTTGGCTTGTTGGTGCGGTCGCATTTCAAGGCGTCGCCGCGTTATAAACGGCTCGCGTACACGCCAATAGCATCAGGCAGGAGAACCTCTGCGGCCGCCCCATGCCTTTTGCGGAGACTGCTCATGCGACATTTGACCTGGATATCCCTGGGTTGTCTGGCGTGCATCGCATCGCCCCACACGGCGACAGCGCAACAGGAGACCAGCACCGCCTCAACGTCCACGATGCGTTCGTTGCTGGCGTTAAAGTCGTCCGACGGACGAAGCCATGAGATCGAGGCCATTGCGTTGGGCCGAGCGGGCCATACGGATGTCCTCTACGCCCTGGAGTTGAACTCGCAGCCGGGGTTCAGCAGGGACGGCGAGTATCTCCTGTGGAAGCTCGACCTGACCGGGAAAGTGCTGCACAAAGCGAGCATCGCCAAGATGGTCAGCCGCGAACCGCCGCGCGTGACGATCGTTCCTTTGCCCGCGCCGCACGGCGGGGCGATTATCGTCGGCATGTTTCGAGATCGCCTGGGGTGGTCTCTCCTGCGGGTCAATGATGCGGGCAGGATCGAAACGAACAGAAGGCTGGCCGGGGACGCGTTCCTCAAGGCAATTCTGCTCTCCAATGCGAAGGAGCTGCTGTTGGTCGGCTGGCGCGGCCGAGACGGCAGCGTGTGGAGAACCGATCTTGACGGCAACGTGCAGTGGCAGAAGACCTATACGCGCGAGTTCACCACGGAACGCAAGCCACCGGCCAGAATTCTCTGCGACATCGCCCTGACCGATGACCAGGGGGGCTTTGTTGTGGCCGGTGAGTTCGGCGAACTGTACAAAATGGGATTGGGGCGGCCGCGGGTCTGGCTCCTGCGGTGTGACCCGGCAGGGAACGTGCTCGGCGAGACGACATTCCCCGGCTGTGACCCCTTGATGTGTGCTCTCGGGAGCGGACAGTTCGCCGTCGCGCACACCGCCGCAGCAGTTGAGAACCGCGTGCGGTTAGTGGATTTGCAGCTTCGAGAGCAGTGGGAGAAGAAGGTGGACATTGCCGCAGTATGGATCGAGCGGCCGGCGATCGGTTCAGTTCCCGGCGGCCGGGGCTTTGTCGTGGCCGGGGCGAGACCCGTCAAGGGCGGTGCGGAACGCCGGTGCGAGTGTGGATTCTTCCAATACAATGCCCTCGGTCAGGTCGTCTCCTCGGCGTCGTCAATGCCCCTGGCGAGCGCGGCTCTCCCTCAACCTCACGTTTCCTGTGACGCCAGCCGTGCCCATATAGCCGCCAGGACGAAAGGGGGATTCGATCCCGCGGAGGTACATGAGGCAAGCATCTGGGAGATTCCGCTGAAAAAATAGCGCCCTGAGACGGACGTTGACCTGCATGGCGCGCGTGCCTTCGCGCGCCGGAGTCGGCGGCTGCCGAGGAGCGGGCCGGCTCGCAGATAGGGGGCTATCCAAGCGTCTCCTCTTCGTCGAGCTGTTGCATACCACACCTATTCGGACTATAATAAACCCTAATGCGTGGTGCTCGACAGGGCGCTGGAAAGGAATCCAAATGCCGTCCCAGAACCGGGCCGGCGAGCCGCCGCCCGCCTGGTACTCATCGGAAGTGATACCGAATCGCAAAGCCTTCATGGTCGTTGGGCGACTTTCAAACCGGCCGTTGCTCCTACCGCTCGTTGAAGCTCAGCCCACATTCTACCCTCGTTGCATAGGACATTTGGACCTGGTACTGCGTAAGGTGCCACGGAAATCTCATCGCGGACCATAGCGGGAGTGACAAACCTTGAACAACTCAGGCAGTCGCCGTATCGAACAGATCGCCTATGTCATCCCCTGCTACAACGAGGAGGATTGCCTGCGCGAGTTCTACCGGCGGCTGTCGGCGATTGCCGATCACCACGCCAATTTGCAGTTCAGTTTCGTTTTCGTCAATGACGGCTCGAGCGATCAGACCGCGGCGATTTTGGATGAGCTCGCCGATCGGGATCCCCGTGTGGAAGTGCTCCACTTGGCCTGGAATAGCGGGCACCAGAAGGCCTTGTGTGCCGGATTGGACTACGCCGAGGGCGATCTGGTGATTATTCTGGACGCGGACTTGCAAGATCCTCCGGAACTGGTCGACGAGATTCTCGCCAAAGTGCAAGACGGATATGAGATCGTCAACATGCAACGTCGGACGCGCGCCGGCGTTTCTCGATTCCATCTGTTTGTCGTTTCGGCTTTCTACTGGCTGATTCACCATTTTGGCAATCGGAAGATGGTTTTCGATTGCGGAGACTTCCGCGGGATCACCCGTCCCGTGTTGCAGGCGATTCGCTACTACCGCGAACCCCACAAGTATTACCGCGGCCTGTTTGCCACCATGGGCTTTCGGCAGACCGTCATTTTTTACGATCGGGACCTCCGTTATGCGGGTGATAGCAAGTATCCCTTCCGAAAGTTGTTGGCGCTGGCCCTGGACGGAATTCTGAGCTTTTCCACGCTCCCTTTGCGATTGGTCGTTGCCGCCGCTTGCGTCATGTGGGGCATCAGCTTGATCTACCTCGGTTACTTACTCGTCGAGGTTTTTGGCGGCGGTGGGGGGGCCCACGGATGGTCGTCGATGATGGCGTCGATGGCGGCTTTCACGGCGCTGATTCTCTCGGCCTTGGCCATGCTGGGGGCTTATATCCCTCGTATCTTCGAGCAAGGGCAAAATCGCCCCCAGTATTTCGCGTATACTGCCAAGAATATAAATCTCCAAAACCTCGGTGAAGAGCGGAAGCATATCCGTGAATGCCGGCTCTCTGCCGAGGGAGACCGCCGGAAGGCATGCGGCGCGTGGGGGACAGAAGGGAATCGATCCAATCATTAACAGCCGGCACTTGCTGGAAGAATTCCGTCAACCAAAATCGTCAGGGCGGGGCATGCCAGCCCGAGCCCCTTCGTCAAGCTGCTCGTCAAGCTACCACGAGATTCCTACCCCCTAACACTGAAGTCAATAAAACGGCCGCTGGGCAAAGCGGCGCGAGTATCGATCGATGACACGGCGGCGTCATTTTCCCCCACCAGTCGCAGCGAAAAAGCCTGTGCAGCCTTCCCCGGTCGGCAAGACTATGCAGCGCGGAAGTTCGCAGCCGCACGCATCCCCGCCGACGACGACTCCCTCGTTTACCGGGCGGCAGTGGCTGTTCGCCGCGGCCTTGCTGATCGCCGTACTCTTGGCCTATCAACCCGCTTGGTACGGCGGCATCGTCTGGGACGACGAGGCCCATGTGACCCGTGCCGAACTACGCTCGTGGGATGGACTCTACCGCATC
>Ga0181520_10004832_pt1 | contig 22102 bp, 24 predicted proteins | sample PEATcosm2014_Bin_29_FD_132451 | JGI IMG/M metagenome (GOLD analysis project Ga0181520, IMG submission 132451) | Peatland microbial communities from MTU Mesocosm Facility, Houghton, MI, USA - PEATcosm2014_Bin02_30_metaG | ecosystem: Environmental > Terrestrial > Soil > Wetlands > Peat | place...
CGTGTCGTTTGATTCATGTCTTTATCCATTCCGGCCACGGTAACCCGACTTCTGGCACAACGTATCCTTTTCCCCAGCTTTTGCCCCAACCCCGGGTAACAATACTTTTGTCTCAATTCGCCTGCGGTTGTATAAGACCCAAATTGTTGACATCCTAACGGAGAGGTATCAAATTGCTGGAGGCAACCGCCGTTGGCTCTGCCAGTTGCGATTGGCTTATGAAATTTAACTGCACCCACTCGAATAAGCGTTCCGCACGGCAGGGATGCCCGACCGGGTCAACAGGCTATTAATTATCATCCCATGAAAATTATCCATGCGCTCTTGTTCGCTTTCCTCGCCACGGTGGCCGTGGCGGCGGACAGTCCTTACAACGAAACCGCCGATGCCAAACTCGAAATCCAACAGGCATTGGCAGAGGCCGCCCCGTCAAATACGCCGGTGCTGATTGTCTTTGGCGCCAACTGGTGCGGCGATTGTAAAATGCTGGACACCGCCATGAAGAGCGGGGCCAGTTCATCACTGCTGGCGCGGGACTTCAAAATCGTCAAAGTCAACGTGGGCCGTTTTGACAAGAATGTGGATATTGCCAAGTCGTATGGCGTGCCTTTGGAAAAAGGCATCCCGGAGGTGGCGATCATCTCCAGCAAGAATGAGGTGCTGTATGTTACCAAGGAGGGGGAACTCGCCGACGCCCGGAAAATGGGTGACAAGGGAATTTACGAGTTCTTCAAACGGGTGACGGCCCCATACACGACAAAAAAGTGAAAGGCTTGGGCAAACCAGGGTCAACCAGCCGACAGATCCCCGCCGGCCAAAATAGACGCCTTTGAAGCAGCGTCCGTTTTTCCCCCGGCTTGGAGAATCTCCATTTTGAAACGAGCCGGGCGGGAAACCGGCGTTCAAAAGAGTGCCCCCCCCGACGGGTTTGCAGCCAGCGGACAAACATCTTTGCGCGGCGGCTGGCAAACATAATTTCGCTCAACGCTTTAAAGGAACGGCCTGCAAATGAGATTTGCTTGTGAAAAAAATCACAAATTTGAACTTGCCGGTTTTGGAGGGGACGGTTAGGCTGAAGCTGCGCCTGCTTTCAGGTGCGTTTTTATAACAAGATGCAGGCTAAAACCGAACAAACCGTATTCGGCTACAATTCCAAAATTGAGGGCGATATCGTGTTGACGACCGTGGACGCCGCCCTCGCCTGGTTCCGCAAGAATTCCGTCTGGCCGATGCCGATGGGGCTGGCCTGCTGCGCCATTGAATTGATGGCCGCCGGCGCAAGCCGCTTCGATATTTCCCGTTTCGGTTCGGAAGTCATGCGTTTTTCGCCCCGGCAGTCGGATTGCATGATTGTCGCCGGTACAGTCACTTATAAAATGGCCGCGGTGCTCAAACGCATCTGGGACCAGATGCCGGAACCAAAATGGTGCATCGCCATGGGCGCCTGCGCCTCCACCGGCGGGATGTATCGCAGCTATGCCGTGTTGCAGGGCGTGGACAACATTGTGCCGGTGGATGTGTATATCAGCGGCTGTCCGCCCCGGCCGGAAGCCGTGCTGGACGCGCTGATAAAAATCCAGCAAAAGATTGGTAAACAACCCATCTTGCGGGACACCGTCATTGCCAAAGCGCTTCATCTTCAGGGCACAGCCTCGTAAACGATTCATTGCCAAATCCGAATGACTAAAGAATTTCCAAATGTCCAAATGATGAATCGCATGCCGGCTGGTCATTCGCTAGTCAGGCTTTCGTCAACAGTATCTAGTCATTCGTCATTCCCAGCATGACTGCCCTCGAAGCCGCCACCAACCTCAAAGCCAAGTTCGGCGACCTTGTCTCCGAACCGACCGAGTTTCGCGGTGAAATCTCCCTGAAAATTACTGATGCTCAGAAGATTGTCGAAGTTTGCGCCCATGCCAAAAGCATCGGTTTCAATTATCTGGTGGATATTTCCAGCGTGGACAATTACGGGGAAGATCCACGATGGACTTTGGTATATCACCTTCGCGCTATCGTTAACGGAGATGAAATTCGACTCAAAACAGACGTAAGCGAGGAGAAATCCGAGCTTCCGAGCGTTATTGGCGTTTGGCGCACGGCCAACTGGCATGAGCGCGAGATTTACGACATGATGGGCATCCGTTTCAGCGGGCACCCTGATTTGCGTCGAATTTTGATGTGGGAGGGCTATCCGTATCATCCTCTGCGCAAGGATTTTCCGCTGGCTGGCAAGCCAACCGATCTGCCAGGCGTTGCCTTTACCCGGGTAACGCCCTTGGAGGGGGGGCCGTTTGTGACCATCGCGGGCGGGAATGATTCCATTGCGCGTGAACCGCGGGTGCGAGTTCCGAAAGAGTGACTATGAATTTTAACGCAAAGACGCAAAGAACGCAGAGCAACGCAGAGAAGAAATGATTTATGGTCGTCGGCGAAAGCAAGACAACGGACGACGAAGAACGATGGAAGAAAATTCCGGTTGAAATACAAGTTGAAGTTGATACGGCGATTGACCATGGAAACAAGCCGTCGGCAGTCAACCATCTTATGTGTGCAAATGTTGGTTTTACATTATCGACAGCGTTGAAATTTGTTGAGCGAAGAAAGAATGATTTGCCCAAGCAAATACTGAATAAAACGATTTAATGGCAACTGTCCAAGACATTGAAATCCGCGATACCGCCGCGCGCGCTGCGCAGGCGGTGGAAGAGGCGCAGGATATTCACGGCGAGAAGATGGTCCTGAACATGGGGCCGTCGCATCCGGCCACGCACGGCGTGTTGCGCATCGTGCTGGAACTGGACGGCGAAGTCATCACCAAGGCCGACCCGGACGTGGGTTATCTGCATCGCGGCGATGAAAAAATCGCCGAGAACATGACCTACACCCAGTTCATCCCTTACACGGACCGGCTGGATTATCTCGCGCCGCTGGCCAACAACGTCGCCTACGCGCTGGCGGTGGAAAAGCTGCTGGGCATTCACGACAAACTGCCGCCGCGCTGCCAGTACATCCGCGTGATGTGCTGCGAGCTGGCGCGTATTTCCGCGCATTTGCTCGGTCTGGGCGCGTTTGCCATGGACACCGGCGCGGTGACGGTGTTTCTGCTGACGTTCACCGAGCGCGAAAAAATTTACAACCTGGCCGAGGCCGCCAGCGGCGCGCGTTTGACCACGAGCTACACGCGCATTGGCGGACTCATGCGCGATATTCCGCCGACGTGGTGCGCGCAGGTGAAACAGTTCTGCGATGAATTTGAGGTGGCGCTGGCCGAATCCGAAACGCTGCTCACCCGCAACCGCATCTGGGTGGACCGCCTGCGCGACCTGGCGGTGGTCTCGAAGGAAATGGCGATTGATTACGGCTTGAGCGGACCGAACCTGCGCGGCAGCGGCGTGGACTGGGATTTGCGCAAGAACCAGCCGTATCTGTGCTACAAGGATTTGAATTTTGACATCCCGCTCGGCTCGGTGGGCGACTGCTACGACCGTTATCTGGTGCGCATGGAGGAAATGCGGCAGAGCATGCGCATTTTGCGCCAGTGTGTGGAAAAAATCCCCGGCGGCTGGGCGAATGACGCGCATGAGCCGGTTTCCATTCCGGATGGAAAGATCACGCTGCCCCCGAAGCAAAAAGTTTTGTCGAGCATGGAGGAATTGATCCATCAGTTCATGCTGGTAACCGAGGGCGTAAACTGTCCGCCCGGCGAAGTGTATTTCGGCCACGAAAATCCCAAGGGCGAACTGGGATTTTACATCAACAGCCGGGGCGGCGGCGTGCCGTACCGGCTGAAGATCCGCGGGCCGAGTTTTATCAATTTGAGCATCCTTGGCGAACTGCTGCCGGGGGCGATGATCAGCGACGTGCCGGTGATTCTGGGGTCGCTGGACTTTGTAATGGGAGAAAGCGACCGATGAAAACCGTGGCCGAAATGACCGAACAGGAAAAGGCGCGCGTCCGTCAATGTATCGCCGCCTGGCAACGGGCCGGGCCGGAATTGGAACGCATGCGTCGGGATGACATCCGCCGCGCCGACACAGCGGCTTCGATTCCCACATTTGATGGTTTGTTTGAAAATGCAGTGCTAAATTATCCCTCGAAGCCAACGTCGGGCCTGGTGGAACAGCAGCGATGTTTTCACCGTGCAAAACGATGACACGATTGGTAATGCTGGCGGCAGAGTTGCAGTCGCTCCTTGATTCAAAGTTCTGGAAAAACTGCCTGATAGGCGGTTTGGTCTTGCAACGCTGGGGCGAGCCGCGTTTGACAAAAGATGTGGATTTGACAGTGCTGGCGGGTTTTGGGGGGGAAGAGCCGGTGGTGGATTTGTTGCTGGCGAAATTTGCGGGGCGTCGGCAGGACGCGCGCGAATTTGCGCTGCAAAACCGGGTATTGTTGATTCAGTCCGGCGACGGTATTGGGATGGATGTGGCGCTGGGCGCGTTGCCGTTTGAAGAGCGGGTTATGGAGCGGGCGAGCGTTTTTGATTTCACGCCCGAATGCCGGTTGCGGACGTGTTCTGCGGAAGACTTGATCGTGATGAAAGCGTTCGCCAACCGTGAACGCGACTGGTTGGACATTGAAACGGTTATAATACGGCAAGGGCGACGATTGGATTGGAAGCAAATTATGGATGAATTGCAGCCATTGAGTGAGTTGAAAGAGTCACCGGACATTCCGGAACGGCTCGAAACGCTCCGCCGGAAAGTAGCGGAACAAAGTTGAATTTTGAAATGAGTTTTCAAATTACAAAAGAATTTGAGGCCGAAGTTGACGAGTTGGTCACGCACTACCCCGTCAAACGCGCGGCGTCGCTCATGGTGTTGCACGCCATCCAGGAAAAGTTCGGCTGGATTTCGCAGCCGGCGGTGGAATGGACGGCAAAAAAGCTGGAGCTCCAGCCGATCAACGTTTATGAAATCGTGACATTTTACCCGATGCTCCGGCAGGAGCCGCAGGGCAAATACCAGATCAAGGTCTGCCGGACGTTGAGCTGCGCGCTCGGCGGCGCGTATGAACTGCACCAGCACTTTTGCATGAAGCTGGGCCTGGATGCGCACAAGCATGGGCCGCAGACGACGAAGGATGGCAAGTTCACGGTCGAATTCGTCGAGTGTCTCGCGAGCTGCGGGACTGCGCCGGTGATGATGTGCGGCGACGCGTTTTATGAGGGGGTTTCGCACGCGAAGGCGGACGAGATCGTGGCGGGATGCAAATGATGAAATGGCTGCCCGACAAGGATTTGAACCTTGACAAAGTGATTCAGAGTCACTTGTGCTACCGTTACACCATCGGGCAAGAATGGCCCATTAAACTAGAGAATTTTGGATGAGAGTCAAGTTGCTATGGCGCAAGAATACAAACTGATTTTGAAGCACGCCGATGAACCGGGTTATACGCCGGACATCGAATGCTATTTGCGCCATGGCGGCTACGTGGAGCTGAAGAAGGCGCTCGCGCTGCCGCCCAGGGATTTGCCGGACGGTAAAAAACTGTCGCCGCAGGAGCAAATCCGCGAGGACGTGAAAATCTCCGGCCTGCGCGGCCGCGGCGGCGCCGGTTTTTCCTGCGGCCTGAAATGGAGTTTTGTGGACCGCAAGAGCGGCAAACCGATTTACCTGATTTGCAACGCGGACGAATCCGAGCCGGGCACGTTCAATGACCGCCAGATCATCCACAAAGACCCGCACCAGCTCATCGAGGGCATGCTCATATCGTGCTTCGCGAACGACGTGAAGCTGGCCTTTATTTATATCCGCGGCGAAATGCCCGAGGGCGCGAAAATTTTGAACCGCGCCTTGAAGGAAGCGCGCGACCGGAATTTTCTGGGTAAAAACATTCTCGGCACCGGGTACGACCTGGAGATTTACGTGCATCGCGGCGCGGGCGCCTATATCTGCGGCGAAGAGACCGGCCTCATCGAATCGCTGGAGGGCAAGCGCCCGTATCCGCGCATCAAGCCGCCGTATTTCCCGGCGGTGCTGGGTTTGTGGATGTGCCCGACCATCGTCAACAACGTCGAAACGTTGTGCAACGTGAAGCACATCGTCGGCATGAGCGGCACGGAATTCGCCAAGCTCGGCACGGCGAACAACACCGGCACGCGCATCGTCAGCTTGAGCGGCCAGGTGAAACGGCCCGGTTATTATGAAATCGAAGTGGGCAAGGCCACCCTCGGCGAACTCATCAACGACCCGAAATTTGGCGGCGGCCTGCGCGATGGTCGCACATTAAAAGCCATTATTCCCGGCGGTTCGTCCTCGAAAGTTTTGAAGGCGGGCGAAAAGTTCAAGCTCAAGAAAAAGGATGCCGCCGGCAAGGAAGTCGTGGTGGAGACCGACATGCTCGATTTGCCTTACGATTTTGACTCGCTGGCGCAGGCCGGCACGATGAGCGGCTCCAGCGCCATCATTGTGATGGACGACAGCGTGGATATTGTGGAGGCGCTGGCGAATCTTTCCGAATTTTACGCGCACGAAAGCTGCGGCCAATGTACGCCGTGCCGCGAAGGTTCGCTCTGGATGAACAAGGCGCTGCACCGGCTGGCGCACGGCGAAGGCCGCGCGGCCGACGCGGATTACCTGGTGAAGATCGCCGACAACATTCCCGGCGGCCGCACGATCTGCGCATTCGGCGAAGCCTGCTCGTGGCCGGTGCAAAGTTTTGTGGCGAAGTTCAAGGACGAATTCGTCGCCAAAGGCAAGGCCGACGAGGAGCGCCGCGCGAAGGAAACCAGCGGTGCGGAACCGGCGCACGAAATGAAAGTCGCGGCCAGCGCACAGCATTGATAGCATGAAATAGTTATGAGCGTGATTACTGAAAAAATTTGTATCGAAGCGTTAAGCCTGCCGCGCGATGCACGCGCGGAAATCGCTCACCGCCTTTTGACCAGTCTGGAAGATGAGGATTTTTCAGATGACGTTTCCGAGGCATGGCGGGGCGAAATCCAGCGCCGGAGACGAGATTTCAGTGAAGGCAAAGCGAATGAAGTTTCGGCAGAAGAGGCGTTGCGCCGGGCCGAAGCCGCCATTGGATGAAACCGGTTGTTCTTCACTGTGAAGCCGATGTCGAACTTACTGCTACAGCGAAGCATTACGCGTGCGCCAGAAGAGAGCTGGCGCGGGACTTTCTCCGTGCTTTTCGCACGGCAAAGGAAGCCATCGAGAAGCAGCCGGACCGGTTTTCGTTTGTGGAAAAGCCAGTTCGCCGGGTACGGATTCCGGGATTTCCGTATCGAATTATTTATGAAGAACTGGACGACTGTGTGCATGTTCTTGCCGTCATGCACGACAGCCGCGAACCAAGTTATTGGAAAAACCGATTAAGTTGACCATGTCCACCGCCGCCACAACTGAAACGAAGCCCGCCGCGCCCGCGATCGAAAAGATCAAGGTGAAGGTGGACGGGCGCGAAATCGAAGTGCCGCGCCTCATGGCCGACTGGTCCGGCCGGCTCACGCCCACGACGATGATCCAGGCGTGCGAACTGGCCAAGACCGATGTGCCGCATTATTGCTGGCATCCCAAACTGCCCGTGGCCGGCAACTGCCGCATGTGCCTCGTCGAATTCGGCACGCCTGCGCTTGGCCCCGACCGGAAGCCGGTGATCAATCCCGATGGCACGCCCAAAATCGCCAAATCGCCGCGTCCGGCCATTGCCTGCGCCACGCCGATTTCGCCGGGCATGGAAATTTACACGCAGACGCCCGGCGTGAAACAGATGCGCGAAGGCGTGCTCGAATCGCTGCTCATCAATCATCCGCTCGACTGCCCGATTTGCGACCAGGCCGGCGAATGCAAGCTGCAGGAATATTCCGTGGATTATGGCCAGAGCGCGAGCCGCTTTGTGGAGCCGAAAGTTCACAAGCCCAAAGCGGTGGATCTCGGCCCCCGGATCATGTTCGACGCGGAACGCTGCGTGCTCTGCACGCGCTGCATCCGTTTCACGCGCGACGTCGCGCAGGACGACGCGCTGGGCATCATCAACCGCGGCAGCTACAACACCATTGCCACGTATCCCGGCCTGCCGTTCGACAACAATTACACGCTGAACACGGTGGACATCTGCCCCGTGGGCGCGCTGACGTCGAAAGATTTCCGGTTCAAAATGCGCGTCTGGTTCCTCAAGGAAAGCAAGAGCGTCTGCACCAGTTGCGCGACGGGCTGCAACATTGTCATCGGTTCGCGCGAGGAGAAAATCTTCCGCTACACGCCGCGCGACAACGACGCCGTCAATGGCTCCTGGATGTGCGATGCCGGCCGGCTGAATTACAAGTGGATTCAGCGCGAAGACCGGTTGAAAGACGTTTTGGTGCGCGGCCAGAAAACGACCTGGACGGCGGCGCTCAATGAAATTTCCGACAAGCTGAAACGCGCCCCGGCCGGCTCCGTGGCCATCATTGCCTCGGCCCGGCAGACGAACGAGGAACTGTGGCTGATTGCAAAACTGAAGGCCAGACTCGGCGCGGTCAGCGATTCGATACCGCGCGTGGGCGATGGCGACAAGCTGCTGGTCAGCCCGGACAAAAATCCGAACATCAACGGCGCGCGGCTGACGGGTATATGCTTCACCGAGGTGGGCATCAACCTGGCGAAGATTGCCGACGGCATCGCGCAGGGCAAAATCAAGACCCTCCTGGTTTTTGGCGAGAACCTGGTCAAACGCGGCGTGGGCAACGAACAATTGCGCGAGCGCGAAACCGTCAGCGAAGTGGTGGAGGAACACGGCCTCACGGCGGAACTGCTGGCGAAGCTGGAGACGCTCATTGTCAGCGATATTTTGCCGAACGAGACCACCAAGCTGGCCCATTATCTTTTGCCCGGCTGCGCGCACGCCGAAAAACGCGGCACGTTTACGAACACCAAGGGCCGCGTCCAGAAATTTATGAAGGCTGTCGAAGCGCCCGGCGACGCCCGCCCGGAATGGGAATTTTTGCATGATCTCGTCCACCATGTCACCGGCCAGAACGGTTTTGTGACGATTGAAGGACTGTTCAATGAAATGGCCAGGGACGTTTCCGCTTTCAACGGTTTGACGTGGGGGGCCCTGGGCGACACGGGAGCAACCGTGCAAATTTAATTAACGCAAAGACGCGAAGAATGAAAAATAAATTTATAAAGCCGGCTGGCAGGCCTTGCGGCTTTGCGGCTTTGCGCGTTGGTGTTAAAAAATAAAATGGACTGGAATTTTATCATCTTCAGCCTGGTCAAGATCGCCATTGTGGTGGGCGTGGTGCAGGGCCTGGTTGCGTATTCCGTGCTGGCGGAGCGCAAAATTTCGGCGTGGATTCAGGACCGCGTAGGCCCAAACCGCACGGCGCCGCCGTTTGCGAAGTATATCCCGGTGCTGGGCCCGCTGCTGACGCGCTGGGGCATGTTCCAGCCGCTGGCAGATGGGTTGAAATTTCTGTTCAAGGAGGATTTCACCCCCGGCGGCGTGAAGAAAATTTATTTCTGGCTGGCGCCGGCGGTGTCCATCATCCCGGCCATGCTGACCATCGCGGTCATTCCCTTCGGTTCGATGCTTGGCCACCAGAAGATGGTCATTGCGGACTTGAATGTCGGCATCCTCTACACATTCGGCATTGTTTCCATGGGCGTCTATGGCATTGTGCTGGCGGGCTACGCGGCGAATTCCAAGTATCCATTCTTCGGCGGCATCCGTTCGAGCGCGCAGATGATTTCGTATGAAATTTCGATGGGCATGTCGGTGATTCCCGTGCTGCTCATTGTCGGGAAATTGAATTTGAGCCAGATCATCGGCTGGCAGTCCACCCACGGCTGGCTGGTAGTGTATGCGCCGCTGGCTTTCATTATTTTCATGGTGGCGTCGTTTGCGGAAACCAACCGCACACCGTTTGACCTGCCGGAGGCGGAAACCGAACTCGTCGGCGGCTATCATACGGAATACAGCTCGATGAAGTTCGCGTTGTTCTTCCTCGCGGAATATTCAAACATGGTTTCGTCGTCGGCCATGATGGTGACGCTGTTTTTCGGCGGGTGGACGCTGCCGTTCTGGGGGCTGAACCACCCGGCAAATTCGCTCGGCATGGGGCTGGCGCAAATTCTGGTGTTCCTGCTGAAGCTGTGCTTTTTCATGGTGGTGTTCATCTGGGTGCGCTGGATGTTCCCGCGCTTCCGTTACGACCAGTTGATGGACCTGGGCTGGCGGCGGTTTTTGCCGCTGGCGCTGGTGAACATTTTAATCACAGCCATTGTGCTGTGGCTGAGGAGTTGATTATGGCCATTACTGTCAACCGCAAACCATTGACGTTTTGGGAAAAGCTTTATCTGCCCGCCATTTTGGGCGGCCTTAAAGTCACGACCAAGCACGCCTGGGGGACTTTGTTCCAGGGTAAAAAAGTGACCATGGAATATCCGGAGCAGAAATGGTCCGTGCCCGCGGGTTATCGGGGCGCGCCCTATCTGGTGAAGGACCAGGACGGCAACACGAAATGCGTCTCCTGCCAGCTTTGTGAATTTGTCTGTCCGCCGAAAGCCATCCGCATCACGCCGCCCGGCGACAGCGGCCTGAAGGCTGATCGCGCGAACGCCGAGAAGATGCCGCTGGAATTCGAGATTAACATGCTGCGCTGCATTTACTGCGGCCTGTGCCAGGAAGTCTGCCCCGAAGAGGCGATTTTTCTGCAAAAAGATTACTCGCTCGTCGGCCTGACGCGCAAAGAATTGATTTACGACAAAGAAAAACTCCTCGCGCTCGGCGGTGTCAGCCCCGGCATCCAAAAGTGGAAGCACAAACTGGAAGAGGCGAAGGAGCAGGAGAGTTTTCCAGTGAAAACCTGATGAAATCCGAAAACCGAATGACGAAATCCGAAAGCAGCCCGAAGTCCGAAAGCCACACTGAGTTGTCAGGCATTTCGGCGATGATTCGGTATTCGGATTTCGGATTTCTTTCGGTATTCGGATTTCGGTATTCGGAATTGTAACAATGGAATCAATAAACAATTTGATCGCCGGCGGCGCGGTGACGGACGTTTTGTTTTACGTCTTCGCGGCGCTGACGTTATTGTGCGGCGTGCTTGTCATCGTCAATCCGTTCAGCCGGAATCCGGTCACCAGCGCGATGTTTCTCGTGCTGACCATCATTTCGATGAGCGGCCTGTTTATCCTGCTCCATGCCTTCTTCCTGGCGGCGGTGCAGATCATCGTCTATGCGGGTGCGGTGCTGGTGCTGTTTGTATTTGTCATTATGCTCCTCGATCTGAAGGAAGAGCAGCGGCGTAAAATCAAATTATTTGGCGTGGTCGCCGGGATCATTGCCGTGGGCGGCATTATTTCGGCCATGATGAAGTCCATGTCGTCGGTCGCCCCCGGCGCGGACAACCCGACGCAGGAAGGCGACACCAACTCGCTAGGCCATTTATTGTTCACAAACTACACCCTGCCGTTTGAGATCGTCTCCGTGCTGCTGCTGGTGGCGATGATTGGCGTGATTTTGTTGAGCAAAAAGAAACTGGAATAACATGCATGTTGGACTCCATCATTATTTGACCGTCAGCATCCTGCTGTTTTGCCTGGGGCTGCTCGGGGTGATCTTGCGGCGCAACCTGCTGGTGATTTACATGTCGCTCGAGCTGATGCTCAATGCGGCGAACCTCGCGCTGGTTTCCTTTTCGCGGTTCAATGACAAGCTCGACGGGCAGGTGCTGGTGTTTTTCATCATCACCGTGGCGGCGGCGGAGGTGGCGGTCGGTCTCGCGCTCATCGTGGCGCTCTACCGCAAACGCCAGTCCGCGCACGTCGAAGATTTGACGAGCATGAAACTGTGAAGGTTTGCAGCAATGAGACTTGAATATATATCACTGGCCTGGTGGGTTTTGTTCCTGCCGCTGTTTTCAGCGGCATTCATCACGCTGTTCGCGTTGCGTTCCAGGCTGATCAGCAGTCTCATTTCCATCGGCGCAATCGTGGCGGGCTTCATCATGACGCTCGTTTTTATTCAAGCGAACGGTTTTCACGTCAACGTTGAAACCACCGTCAACTGGCTGACGATTGGAAGTCTGAATGTGGATCTGGGGCTGAAGCTGGATGCCTTGAGCCTGATGATGACGCTCATCGTCACGGGTGTTGGCGGGGCGATCCATATTTATTCCTACGAGTACATGGACGAAGATCCCGGCAAGCCGCGCTTCTTCGCCTGCTTGAGCCTGTTCACTTTTTCAATGTTGGGCATCGTGCTGGCCAATAATTTCGTGATGATGTTCATTTTCTGGGAACTCGTCGGCGTGTCCAGCTACCTGCTCATCGGTTTTTGGTTTGAAAAGCCCAGCGCCGGCGACGCCGCGAAAAAGGCATTCATCGTCAACCGCCTGGGCGACTTCGGATTTCTGGCCGGCATTCTAATGGTTTGGGGTCTGCTCGGCTCGCTGAACTTCGGCATGCTGGCTTCCTCGCTCCAAGCCGGTTCCGTTACGCTTGGCGCCAGTGCCACCATTGCCGGACTGTTGATCTTTTGCGGCGCCATGGGCAAGTCCGCACAATTCCCGCTGCACGTCTGGTTGCCCGATGCGATGGAAGGCCCCACACCCGTATCCGCTTTGATCCACGCGGCGACGATGGTGGCCGCCGGCGTTCACATGCTTTGCCGGACGTTGTTTTTGTTCAACCACGAGGCGCTGCAGGTCATCGCCTATATCGGCGGGTTCACCGCATTGCTCGCCGCGTTGATCGCCGTCCAGCAAAACGATATCAAACGCATTATTGCGTATTCGACGCTGTCGCAACTTGGCTACATGGTCATGGCCGTCGGCCTGGCTGGCCCGACGCCGGCGATGTTCCATCTGACCATGCACGCGTTTTTCAAAGCACTGCTGTTCTTGAGCGCCGGTTCGGTCATCCTGGGCATGCATCACGAACAGGACATCTGGCAAATGGGCAACCTGCGCAAGAAAATGCCGGTGACGTACTGGACATTTTTTCTCGGTGCGCTCGCGCTCTCGGGCGTGTGGCCGTTAAGCGGTTTTTACAGCAAGGACAGCATCTTCGCGCAAGCCCTCGACCAGCATAACTACCTGCTTTTCGCCGTCGGCGTGTTTGTGGCTGCGCTCACGACATTTTACACTTTCCGGCTGTTCTTTGTAGTCTTCTTCGGCAAGGAAAAGTCCAAAGCCGCCGCTCATGCGCACGAATCGAATTTAGTGATAACACTGCCGTTGATCGTTCTGGCCGGCTTCAGCGTGGTTGGCGGCCTCATCGGAATTAAAGGCATTTACGACCACCAGTTTGCGGGCGAAGCGGAGGCATCCGCCGGTTTTGGCGCCGCTTTGTTTGAGCCGTTTACGCATTCACCAGTCGCCGCATCGCTGGGACTGCTGGCCTTTGCCATCGGTTTCTTAGTTGCTTGGTCCCTCTACAAAAATGCCGCAACTGATCCTCTGCCGGCCAAGCTTGGCGGTTTGGCGGAGGCGATGAAGAACCGCTTTTACTTTGACGAACTTTACGAGGCCACAGTCATCCGCCTGCATGATTCCCTGGCGGCGGCGGCCGACTGGATTGACCGCTGGATAATCGAGGGCATGTGCATCGGCCTGATTCGCGGGGGCACGGATTTTACCGGCCGCGCGCTGCGCCTCATACAAACCGGCAACCTGCAAACCTACGCCTTCCTGTTCGTGTTCGGCGTGGCCGTGGTGCTCTATTTCGTTTTGGTGAAATAAATAATGACCTCCATTTTAACATACATCTGGGGAATACCGATGCTGGCGGCGCTGGCGCTGATTGTCGTGCCGCGCAACTACCGCGTCCCCATCCGCGCCATTGCCGTGCTGGCCACGCTCATCTCCGCCGGGCTGGCGGTGAAAATGTTCTGCCAGTTCGTGCCCAGAGCAGCCGGCTTCCAGTTCGAGCAGCAAATTCCGTGGGTTGAATCGCTTGGCATCAGCTACCATGTCGGGGTGGACGGCTTGAACGTGGGCCTGATTTTAATGGGCGCGATTGTGGCCTTTGCCGCCGCGCTGTGCTCGTTTGAAATCCAGTCGCGCGAAAAGGAATTTTACATCCTGCTGCTGGTGATGACCGGCGGCATCCTGGGGGCGTTCGCGTCGCTCGATCTGTTCTTCTTCTATTTCCTGCACGAATTTGCGCTGATTCCCACCTTCATCATGATCGGTATCTGGGGCCGCGGCGAAAAGAAGAACTACGCCACGTTCCAAATCACAATGTATTTGAGCGTCGGCGCGCTGATTGCCCTGATCGGCCTCATCGCGCTGTATGTGTACTCCGGCGCAAAAACGTTCGACATCCCCAAAATCATCGAACACGTCAAAGCCAGTCCGCTTTCGGCGGGCGACCAAAACTTCATCTTCCCGCTGCTGCTGTTTGGCTTTGGAATTTTGGTTTCCCTCTGGCCGTTTCATTCCTGGGCGCCGCTCGGTTACGGGGTCGCGCCCTCGCCAACGGCCATGCTCCACGCCGGGGTGCTGAAGAAATTCGGTCTCTACGGTTTGATCCGCATTGCGCTGCCAATGCTGCCGCAGGCCGCGCAAAGCTGGGCGAACGTCATCGCATGGCTCTGCGTCGGAAACATTTTGTATGTCGGCTGGGTTGCCATGCGCCAGAAAAATTTGAATCTGCTCATCGGCAATTCCAGCGTGGCGCACATGGGTTTTATTTTCCTCGGCATTGCCAGCCTGAACGTGATTGGCATCAGCGGCGCGGTGTTCATCATGATCGCGCATGGCTTCCTCGCGGCGCTGACGTTTGCCTTGAGCGGCTATATTTACCAGCAGACGGGCACGCTGCAAATCAACGAACTTGGCGGACTTTGCCGCAAACTGCCGTTCATCGGCACGGCGCTGTTGATGGCCGCGATGGCGGGCTGCGGACTGCCGGGTTTTGCGAATTTCGCCGGTGAAGTCTCGGTGTTTTTCGGCGCCTGGACAACCTTCCCGGCGATCACGGTGATCGCGCTCTGGGGGGCGCTGGTGATCGGCGGCATTTACATGACCCGCGCCATTCGCAACGTCCTGCACGGACCGCTGCCCGAAAAGTGGAATTCGCTGACCGATGCCACGCACGTCTGGCGCAAGCTGCCCTATGCGCTGCTGCTGGCCAGCCTGCTGCTCTTTGGCTTCTGGCCGCGTTTGCTGACGGAGAAAATCAATCCCGACGCGGAAAAAATCCTGGCGCAGCCCACAACTGAAACTGCCAGCCATGGAGGTGAATCCGCTCATTCCCATCAGAACCTCCTCACGTCGGCTGCCACGAAATAAGATGAACGCCTCCCTGACTAGCCTCGAAATTTCGGTGATCGGCCTCGGCCTCGTGCTGATGCTGGCGGATTTGTTCGTGCCCGCCGAGCGCCGCCGGTTCATCGGCTATGCCGCCATTGCGGCGCTGGGCTTTCTGCTGGCCGTCAGCTTGAGCAACAATGGCAGTTGCAGCCTCGCCGGCACCGCCTTCAACGGCGCCTTCATCAACGATGGCCTTTCGCTGTTCTTCAAACGGTTTTTCATCATCGCGGCCATGCTGGTCCTGTTCATCGCCGCGGAATTTTCCGACCGCATCGTGGCGGCGGCCGAATATTATTCGCTCATCCTGTTTGCGCTGGCGGGCATGTTGTTCGCCGCGTCGGCCAATGACTTCGCAATGCTGTTCGTTTCCGTCGAACTCATTACCATCACCTTTTATGTTCTCGTCAGTTTCCAGCGCGGCAAACTCACGTCGCTCGAAGCGGGCGTGAAATATCTCATCCTGGGCGCGCTGTCATCAGCATTCCTGATTTTTGGCATCGCGCTGATTTGGGGAACGACTGGCAAGCTGAACTTCACCGAACTCGCCGCCGTTGCGCCGCAGTTCGCGGACAGCAAAATTTTTCTGCTGGGCGTGCTGCTGGTGTTCGTCGGCCTCGGCTTCAAGATTGCCGCGTTTCCGTTTCAAATCTGGGCGCCGGACGTTTATCAGGGCGCGCCCACGCCGACGACGGCATTTCTCGCCGTTGGTTCCAAGGCCGCGGGATTTGTTTTGCTGCTCCGCGTTTTGTTCACCGCCGTTCCGAGCGTGGTGCATACTCCCATTTGGGCCAATCTGCTGATCGTCATTTCCGGCATCACGATTCTCTATGGCAACCTCTGCGCGCTGCCGCAGCACAATATCAAGCGTTTGCTCGGGTATTCCAGCATTTCGCACGCGGGCTACCTGCTGCTGGGCGTGGCGGCGCTGAACGCGACCGGCCAGGCGGCGGTCATGTATTATCTCGCCGGTTATTTGTTCACGGTGCTCGCCAGTTTTCTGGTCATCGCGCTGGTGCTGCGGCATTTGGATACGGAAGACATCTCCGGTCTGGCCGGCTTGAGCCAGCGTTCGCCGCTGCTCGCCGCCACGATGACGATTTCCATGGTGTCGCTCGCGGGCATTCCACCGCTGGCGGGTTTCTTCGGAAAATTTTTGCTGCTCAAATCCGTGGTGGAAGCCGCGCAAACCACCGGCAACCCCGGTTATTACTGTCTCATCTTCACGGCGCTGGCGGGCGTGGTGATCTCAATGTACTACTATTTCGGCGTCATCCGCGCGATTTATTGGAGCCGGGAAGCGAAAGATTTGTCGGCCATCGAGCTTTCCGCGCCCGCGATGCTCACGGCATGGATTTGCATTGGCGGCATGTTCTGGATCGGCCTGTTCCCCAACACCGTCCTCATGCTGGCAAATGCCGCCGCCACCGCGCTGAACGTTTGACTGTAGTAGCGTCCGGCCTCCCGGCCTGACATGGAGCGCGGCATCCCTGCCGCCCGGAAAGGCATGAATCTTTTATACGCTCTGGGGGGATTTCAGAGCGCCTCGATTGATGTGAGGTTTTCCCACCGGGCTGGGAAGCCCGGTTCTACGGCAGCCAAGGATGGCCGCCGCTACTCAGTTTTAATCCGGTCTGGCCCCAATCCAAAACAGGTTGAAATGCGCTTCATTATTCTTTTCGTCCACGAATGGTGTGGCTGGCTGCCAGCCCACTGTTTGAGCCCACGGCCGCGAACTGATATTACCGATGCGTTCGATTTTATATTTCTCAGCCGACTCAGGTTTGAGGAACTGATAAACCTGCTTTTGTATCGTAGTTTTTTGGATCTGAGTGGTCGCTGAAGGACTGTTATTGCTATCCGGGCCTGCCACGGCCGGCATCGCCAGCCCCGCCGCAATTGTCATAATAACTATGGTTATCTTTTTCATATATAGCCTCTTGTTAAATAACCTCGTCCCCTTTCCTTGAGTGTCAAGCGACAAAATCCGGCATGAAAGTTGATGCTGATTTGCTTTCAAAACACGATGAACCGCAGTGCGATGCTGACCGGGGATTGCACGCGAATTGGTGAACGGGAGCAAAGCGCCAGAGGGCTGGCGCACTCCAGGACGCTGGCGCGAATGACGGCAGCCCCGTGAGCACGGAGCGTGGTGAAATGCGCCAGCCCTCCGCCGCTTTGGCTGGACGCGCGCGACCAATCCTGCCCCGAGCTTGGCTGAACCAGATGCTTTAACTCCCGGCGATTTGCTATTTCAAAGTCTGAACATAGGCAACCAAGGTGTTGATTTCCGATGGCTGAAGCTTTCCGGCAAAAGCCGTCATCTCTCCGGCCTTGCCTTTGCGAATCCGGCTGGCAATCCATTCGTCGGAAAGGTCCAGTTTATGCAAATCCGGCCCTTCATCGCCATGCGCGTCCGCAGCGTGGCAATGCGCGCAGTTCTTCAAGAAAAGCGCGCGTCCTGCCGCAACCCTGGTGGCTGGCGACACTGCATTGGTTTGAGAGCCGGCTGCCGAAAAACCAGCGCCACCGTTACTGCTGACATCCTGCGCACGGGAAATGAGCGCAAACATGGCCAGTCCCAAAAACACAGCGCCTCCGATTTTCATTTTCCGGGAATCAGGCAAGAGTGGAATCCACAATGGCCAGAGAACTGGCCCCTTCGGTGTAATTAACGTCGGTCACGCCCAAAAAGCCGCGCAACTTCCCGGCTTCCACTTTCATTGGGCCGGGCTTGGGAGCCTGGCCGGGTTCAGGCTGCGGAAATGCCGTGGACCTGGCCGTGTGAAACGTCACCCGGCCCTCCACTTTTTTCATCGTTTGATGGATGTGGCCGTTGAGCACGGTGACTGATCCGAAGCGTTTCAGATAACCCAAAGCCTGGGCGGCATCGTCCGTGCCCCAACCCCATTGCGGATAGACCGACCAGAGCGGGATATGCGCGAAGACCACAATGGGGGTTTCGCTGGAGCGGTCCCGCAAATCCGCCTCAAGCCAGGCCAGTTGATCAGTTCCCAAGGCACCGAGGCCGTTCTGCTGAATGTCCACCACGTTCACCAAGGCAATAAAATGGACGCCGTAATGGTCGAAACTGTGCCATCCGTGACCGAGGGCGCCTTTGCCAAAGCGGTCCAGATATAATTTGCCGTTGTCACCGGTGACATCATGCTCGCCCGGCACAAAGAAAATCTGCCGCGTCTTCACGCTCTTGAGCAACTGGTCGAGCGTGTCGAATTCGTCCGCGGCCGCCAGGTGCGTCAGGTCGCCGGTGTGCAGGATAAAATCCGGCTGGTCGGGCAGCGCGTTAATACGCGCGATGGCTTCCTTGAGCGTGCCGGCCACGTCGGTGTTGACGCCTTCGCGGTTGAAGCCAATGTGGGAATCGCTGATTTGCACAAAGCTGAAGCTGCCTTTCGCGGCTTCGACCGCGCCTGCCCGCGAGGCCAGCAACGACGAGCCCAGCAGTCCGCTGCTGACGGTCCAGAGCATGCCGGTGCCGGCCCAGGCCATGCATTCGAGGAAACCGCGGCGGTCCAGGCCATCCCGGTTATGGTCATGTAAAATGAATTTTTCTTTTGTTTTCATGTCTTTGATTTGTGAGTTTACCTTTCACAGTCCAAGACTGGCGGCGGATAAAAATGATTCCCGCGGGAATAAAATTGTTCCCGGCGCAGTCTGGCATTAAATGGAACCGTGTGTGAGCGCAATGGAGCCACAGGCCGGGTTTGAACAGATTGTGCTGCCGCATCTGGATGCGGCTTACAATCTGGCGCGCTGGCTGGCCGGCAACGACCACGACGCGGAGGACATTGCCCAGGAGGCGTGTGTGCGGGCCTGGCAGTTTTTTGGCGGCTATCGCGGCGGCAACAGCCGCGCGTGGCTGCTGACCATCGTGCGCAACACGGCCTACACCTGGCTCAAAAAAAACCGTCCGCAGACCATGGTAACCCTGACCGATGACGACCTGGCCGAGGTGGAAGACACCGCCGGCCAGGGCCGGGCATTTCAAAATGCCGACGTGCCGGTGCTGCGCGCGGCGCTGGAGGAATTGCCGCTGGAATTCCGCGAAGCGCTGGTCTTGCGCGAACTCGAAGGGCTTTCCTACAAGGAAATCGCCGACATCGCGGAAGTGCCCCTCGGCACGGTCATGTCGCGCCTGGCCCGGGCGCGCCGCCAGTTGCAAACGGTCTTTCACCGGAAAGGAGACGTCTCAAAATGAATTGTTCTGAAGCCTCGCTCCTGCTCCACGCTTACACCGATGGCGAGCTTGATCTGGTCCGCAGCCTCGACGTGGAAAAACACCTTCAGACCTGCGCCGCCTGCGCCACCCAAAACCGCGGCCTGCTCTCGCTCCGGGCGGCATTGCGCACACCTGATTTTGCTTATCGCGCACCGCAATCATTGCGGAAAAAAGTGCGGCAAATCAGCCGGACGCCGGACGAAAAGCCCCGGCTGACCCGTATGCCGTGGCTCTGGCAGTGGCTCGCGACCGGCGCGACGGCACTGGCCGTTCTGACGCTGATGTTGCGTCCCGCAGGGCCTTCCGACCGCGATCTGCTGGCGAACGAAATGGTCGCCAACCATGTGCGTTCGCTCATGGTTGGGCATCTTACGGACGTGGTTTCATCCGACCAGCACACCGTCAAGCCCTGGTTCAATGGCAAACTGGACTTCGCGCCGGACGTGAAGGATTTTGCCGCGCAGGGTTTTCCGCTCGTGGGCGGGCGGCTGGATTATCTCAATGGCCGGGCGGTCGCAGCGTTGGTTTACCGCCGCAACCAACATTTCATCAACATTTTTGTCTGGCCCGCGGATCGGGCAGGTGCAGATAAAACGGCCACGGAAAACCGCCGGGGTTACAATCTCATCAACCGCGACGTTAACGGGCTGCATTATGCGCTCGTTTCGGACTTGAACCTGGCTGAATTAAGCCAACTGGCTGACCTGATTGGAAAATGAACCAGCGTGGAACTTAAATCGTGCGCATTTGCACGACATCCACGATTTCGGTGCCCACGGAGATGGCGCAGATGATGACCACCATGTCCCCTTGCGCCAGCCGGCCCAGTTCCGTAAGTTTTCTCAGCGCATTTTCCACGGTGTTTTGCGGTTCAATGAAATCAAATTCCATGACGAATGGCGTGACGCCCCAGCTCAAGGTGAGTTCGTTGGCGGCTTTTTCGTTGTCGCAGATCGCATATACCGGCGAATAGCGCGGCCGCATCCAGGCGGCGTAGCCGGCCATGTGGCCATGCCGCGTGAAGCTCAAAATCGCCGCCGCCTTCAACTCATTGGCCATCACCACGGCGCTCTTCACCAGCTTTTGCCGGGCGGAGGTCAGTTCCGCGGCGTCGTGAAAGAGGGCGCTGCCGCTGCGCTCAATGCGCCGGGCAATGCGGTCGAAAACTTCAATGCATTTGAGCGGATATTTGCCCACGGTGGTTTCGCCGCTCAGCATGATGGCGTCGGCCTCCTCAAACACCGCGTTGGACACGTCGGTGACCTCGGCGCGGGTGGGCATCGGCGCATTGATCATGCTTTCCAGCATGTGCGTGGCCACGATGACCGGCCGGCCAACGCGCAAACAGGTCTTGACGATGCGGCGCTGGACGATGGGCAGTTCTTCGTAGGGAATTTCAATGCCCAGATCGCCGCGCGCCACCATGATGCCATCGGCTTCCTGCACGATGGCGTCCAAATTTTTTATGGCCTCCTGATCCTCGATTTTGGCGATGACAAAGGGATGCGGCCGGCCTTCGCCAAAAAGCTCCTTGAGCTGCATCAGGTCCCGCGCCTCGCGAACGAACGACAGCGCGATGAAATCCACGCCGATTTCGAGGCCGAGCTTCACGTCCTTGATGTCCTTGGCGGTGAGCGCGGGGAGGCTGACCTTGACGCCGGGCAGGTTGATGTGACGCCGGCTGCCGAGCGTGCCGGCGGTGAGCACTTCGCATTCGACCTTGTTGCCGCTCTTGACGAGCACTTTCATTTCAATGGTGCCGTTGTCAATGAGCACCACGTCGCCGACGCTGATGTCGTTGACGAAATTTTCATAATTCACGTCCACCGAATGTTCTTCGAGGTCGTGTTCGCCGCGGACGGTGAGGGTGAATTTCTGGCCGGGTTTCAGGTCCAGCGGCACGCCGATGTCGCCGGTGCGGATGGCCGGCCCCTGGGTGTCCATCATGATGCCGACAAACTGTTTGCGGGCGGCGGCCACGGTGCGAATGTCGCTGGCCACGCGGCGGACCCAGTCGTGCGGGGCGTGCGACATGTTGAGGCGGAAGACATTGACGCCGGCATCCACGAGCTTGCCGATCATTTCGGCGGAGTCCGTGGCGGGGCCAAGGGTGGAAACGATTTTTGTGCGGCGCAGAGTACCTCTTTGCATGGAGCCATCATAACAATGGATGACGCGAACAAAAGTATTTTAATGGGGGCGGGATTGCGTGGGCGCGTCTAGACATTGTCCTTGCCAAGGCGAGGAAATGGGAGCACTGAGTATAACCACCCCTCACCCTCAGTCCCTCTCCCCGTTGAGGGGAGAGGGAGGCCAGAGGCGAAGCGGGTAAATACCCGGGCGCATTCAGGCCAACAGACGGCTGGCTCCAAGGACAGCGATCAGATGTGTCCACTGCACACGCGCCACCACGCGTCAATGGCCGCTTTTTTGGTTTGATTCGCTTGGATTAGGTTTTAGCAGACTGGATTTTTTGAACTCATTGGGTTTTTCGGAGGCGCTCTGCCCCGGTTGGGCGGGGTTATTTGTGATTTTTTTAGTCGGATTTGGTGGGACTTAGTCGGATAAATGGGGGGGGAGGGGGGTGGGATTACGCGGACAGGGGGGTGCGAGTGCGC
>Ga0181520_10004833_pt1 | contig 22102 bp, 11 predicted proteins | sample PEATcosm2014_Bin_29_FD_132451 | JGI IMG/M metagenome (GOLD analysis project Ga0181520, IMG submission 132451) | Peatland microbial communities from MTU Mesocosm Facility, Houghton, MI, USA - PEATcosm2014_Bin02_30_metaG | ecosystem: Environmental > Terrestrial > Soil > Wetlands > Peat | place...
AGTTGTAGATTGCGAGATCGGAGGGAGCAGAGGCCTTCAGGCCTCTGAAATTGATACCAAAATGTTGGGCCTTTAGGCCCGGGCCTTTGCCAATCTCAGCCGAAATCCAGATATACAACTGTAATACTAGGCCCGCGCGTTCGCCGCGGATGCCGCGAAATGTTGGGCCTTTAGGCCCGGGCCTTTGCCAATCTCAGCCGAAATCCAAATTTACAACTGTAATACTAGGCCCGCGCGTTCGCCGCGGATGCCGCGAACGGAAATCGAGAATTGCGGTGAGACCGGGAATCCGCATGGTCGCGGAGCGAGCGGTTCGAGCCGAGCCGTTAGATTGAAGGAATGAGGCAAGCGCAAGCCAAGTGGAGGACGGAACTGCGGGCGCTGACGGCGCTGGCGGTTCCGGTGGCGCTCAGCGAACTGGGATGGATGACCCAGGGCATCGTCGACACCGTCATGGTGGGCAAGCTGGGGCCGGCGGCCATCGGCGCGGTGGCGCTGGGCAACGCCGTCTGCTTTACCCCCGCGCTTTTCGGCATCGGCCTGCTGCTGGGCCTGGATACGCTGGTGGCGCAGGCCTACGGGCGCGGCGATCACGACGAATGCCATCGCTGGCTGGCGCAAAGCGTGTATCTGGTGTGTATCCTTGCGCCGCCGATCATGCTGCTCTTGGCCCTGGCCAGCTTCGGCTTCGCGCTCTGCGGGATAACGCCGGAGGTGGCCGCGCCCGCCGCCAGCTACCTGCGCATCCTTAACTGGGGCACGCTTCCGCTGCTGCTCTACGGCGGCACGCGGCGCTACCTGCAAGGGGTCGGCGAGGTGCGCGCGATCGCCGCAACCTACGTCGCCGGCAATTTCTTCAACTGGTTCGCAAACTGGGTGCTGATCTACGGCAAGCTGGGCTTTCCGGCGCTAGGGGTGGACGGCTCGGCGCTCTCAACGGTGCTGTCGCGCATTCTGATCGCCGCTGGGCTGCTGGGCTTCGCCTGGCGCTACGAGCGCAAACGCGGACATCCTCTCTTCCGCCACTGGGTTGGGCCAAGTCTGGCTCGGCTCAAGCAACTGGCCAAGCTGGGACTGCCCGCGGCGGGACAGGTTTTGCTCGAGGTGGGGGCCTGGAACCTGGCCACGTTCTCCGCCGGTTGGCTGACGCCGGTGCAGCTGGCGACGCACCAGATCGTGCTCAACTACGCCAGCCTCACCTTCATGGTGCCGCTGGGAGTGGGGTCGGCGGCGGCGGTGAGCGTCGGGCAGGCGGTGGGCGCTGGAGACCCGGAGCGGGCGCGGCGGGCGGGATGGCTGGCGCTGGGGCTGGGCGGCGGCTTCATGCTGCTGTCGGCGACCGTCTTTCTGGCCGCGCCGGGGCCGCTGATCGCGCTTTATACCTCGGACCCCCGGGTGATGGCGCTGGGAACGGGACTCCTGCGGGTGGTGGCGGCGTTTCAGATATTCGACGGGATTCAGAGCGTCTCGACCGGGGCGTTGCGCGGGCTGGGAGAGACGCGGGCCCCCATGCTGGCCAATCTGTTCGGCTACTTTGCGCTGGGGCTGCCGCTGGGACTCACGCTGTGCTTCGTCTTCCATCGCGGCATCTACGGCCTATGGATAGGTCTGACTCTGGCGCTGATTGCGATTGCGCTTGCGCTGCTCTTGCGCTGGAAGCTGGAATCGGCGCGGCTGGCGGCTGGTTGACTGAAGTTGCGGCGCGCTCCTGGCGCTTCGAAATGAGAAAAATTGGCTCCCGTAGTCGCAACCTGAGGCGGTGGTAACAGGACCTGGTCTACCGCTCGGGCGATAGTGCGCTACTGAACGATGAGGGTAACCGTCCCCGTGGCCACGATCGTGCCCGAAGTGCCAGTCACGGTTACCGTGTAGGTTCCAGCTGTGGTTCCCTGGCCGCTTGCTCCGCCTCCGCTTCCGCTATTGCCGCCGCTGCCGCCTCCGCCATTGCCGCCTCCGCCGCTGGCGCCGGCCATTTGCCCGCTGCCGCCGCACCCGAGGAAGCCGGCTGACAGAGCGAAAAGAAGGAGCAGCATTCCGAGCATCGACTGGCCTCTGCGCCGCCGCGCTGGAATGCAGAAAATCAAGACGCAGGCTAGCGCCGCGCCGGCGACATTCTGCCAGCGGCCGCGGCGGCTCTTGGGATATCCCAGAGCGCCGCTCGACGGCGCAGTGGTTGTGACGGTCAAAAGCGCGGTTCCCGGGCTGGTTCCGGTTATGACTACCGGGCTGGTCGTTCCAAAGCTCAGCGTGGGTGGGTTCTGAGCCCCGGCGGGACTGGCGGTGAGCGCGGCGGTCAGCGTCACGCTGCCGGTGAAGCCGCCGCTCGGAGTTACCGTGATCGTGGAGACATTGCCGCTGGTTGCTCCGGGCGCGACGCTGACCGAAGTTCCCGCAAGAGCGAATCCAGGATTGACCGTGACCGTGGCGGAACTGGAAGCGTTGTTGTAGGTCGCCGCGCCGGCGGGATCGGGCGTGAAGACGACCGTCAGCGTATTGGCGCCCAGCGACAGCGATCCGGCCGGAACCGATATGATTGCGCTGCCCCCGGCAAGCGCGGAAGGCGCGGAGTTATAGATGCCGCTGGTCAGCGTGACGACGCCCGTAGGCGCCGGGGCGCCGCTTCCTCCGCTGACGACAACGGTGACTGGCAACGGCTGCGCCGCCGATGCGTTCGGCGAGGAGGGGATCACAGCCACGGCCGGCGACACCGCCGCCACCGAGACGACCAGCGCCGAACTGGTCGACGGCGCATAGTTCGTATCGCCCCGGTACTCCGCGGTGATGCTGTCCTGACCGGCCGGAAGGTCGGCGGCGATGCTGGCTTCCCCGCTGCCGTTCAAGGAGCCTGTGCCCAACACCGAGCTGCCGGACAAGAACACCACCGTCCCGGTGGGCGAGGGCACGGCCGCCGACTGAATCGTTGCGCCTCCCGCGTTCGCTTGCGAAAGCGGACTGCCGCTGATCTTCACGGTCAGGATGACCGGCGTGACCGAGGAGGCCGTCGTCGCCGAGGAGGTCAATGTCATTTTGGGCGGAAGCATTTGTCCGGTCAGCCCGACGGTGGCCGAGACGCTGGATCGGTAGTTGACGTCGCCGGCATACGATGCCTCCACCTGATGCGTCCCCCCGCCCGCGGGAACGATATGGTTCACGGCGGCGGTTCGTACATTCACCGACTGGAAGACGGTCACGCTCGAATCGTAGTAATTGGCGACGGCCAGGTCCGGTCTGCCGTCGCCGTTGAAGTCGCCCACCGCAACCGAGATCGGATACTGGCCCGCCGGCGAATTCGCCGCTGAAGTGAAGTTTCCCGCGCCATCGCCTTGCAGGACCGTCACGGTGTTGTTGCCGTAGTTGGCGGTAGCCAGGTCCGGGATGCCGTCCCCGTTGAAGTCGCCCACCGCGATGGAATACGGGCCGCTGCCCGTCGCCAGGCTCGAAGTCGGCGCGAAGCTGCCGTCGCCTTTGCCCAGCAGCACGGTTGCCGTATCGTCGATGAAATTCGCGGTGGCCAGGTCCGCCTTGCCGTCGCCGTTGAAATCGGCGGCCACGATCGAGTTCGGCTGACTGCCGGTCGTCGGGCTTGCCGCCGCGGCCGTGAAGTTGCCCTTGCCGTCGCCCAGCAGAATCGTGACGGTGCTGTCGTTGTAATTGGCAACCGCCAGGTCCGTCGCGCCGTCGCCGTTGAAGTCGCCCGCGGCAATGGAGACCGGTCCGTTGCCGGTTGCCGGACCGTTCGAAGTGGCAGTGAATCCTCCCTTGCCGTCCCCCAGCAGGATTGTGACCGCGTTGCCGCCGAAATTCGCCACCGCCAAGTCCAGATTGCCGTCCCGGTTGAAATCGCCCACGGCGATGGAATTGGGGGTTGTGCCGGCATTGGGACTGGTGGCGGTGGGCGTGAACGTTCCGTCGCCATTGCCCAGCAGGACGGTCACTGTGCCGTCGCCGTAGTTGGCCACCGCCAAGTCCAGATTGCCGTCTCCGTTGAAGTCGCCCACGGCGATGGCGATGGGATTGTTGCCGGTCGGCAAAACAGCCGGCGCTGGCGTGAATCCGCCTTTCCCGTTGCCCAGCAGAATCGCGATCGTGTTGCTGGAAAAGTTGGCCACGGCCAGATCCGGGTTGCCGTCGCCGTTGAAGTCCCCCACCGCGACCGCGTCCATGCTTTGGCTCACTGCCGGATTCGAGACGTTGAGCAGGCCGAACGCCGCCGGTCCGCCGCCCAGGGACGCCGTGCCCAAGACTGCGCTGCCGGAGGTGGTATCGAGATACGATACCGTCCCGGTCGGCGCCGCGCTGCCCGCGCCGGCCACCGTCGCGGTCAGCGAGTAGTCGCCCAAACCGCCCCCCTGCGCGATGGCGGTCGCGGAGGGATTTGTCCCCGTCACCGCCAGCGCGGCGATGGCCGACGTGCTGCCCGCGACGGTTGCCGTTCCCGCAAAAGCCGCCTTGTAGCTGTGGCTCCCGATTCCCGGGACAAGGCGGAGAACGGCCGTCCCCGCGCCCGTCAGTTGCGCCGTTCCCAACCGGTGGATATCGGTGCAATACGCGGCCGTCGCGTCGCAGAAATTCACCGTGCCCGCTGTCGCCGGCGCGCCGCCGAGCGCGACCGATGCCGTCAGCGCGACCGCGCGGCCCCAAGCCACCGACGCCACCGGATTTCCCGCCGAGGAAATAGCCAGCGCGGTTGCGGTGGACTGACCGACGAATACCGGCACTCCCGCCGAGACCGCCGCCGTGTAGTCGCCGTTGCCGCCGTAGCTGGCCACGATGAGATGCGATCCAGCCGCCAGCGCCGCGGTCGAGTAACTGGCTGTGCCGCTCCCGTTCACGGCCGCCGTGCCCAACTGCGAAGCTCCGTCCAGGAAGGTTACCGTGCCCGAGGGAACGGCGCCGGTGCCCCGTGCGGTCAGCGTCGCGGTGAAGGTCACGGAGATGCCGAGAGGGACGGAACTGGCGGACGATGCCAGCTTCACAGCCGGCATCGCCGGTTTGACGACTTGTTGATAGGTGGCGTGACTCTGTGAAAGGGCATGGCTGGGGCCGAGCGCCAAGACGGCGCCGCAGAGTGGCGCGAGGAGAAATGTGTACCTAGCGCCCAATTGCCCCCCCTGGGTGGCGAAGCATCGGCGCCGCCGTCCGTAGGCGGCGCCGATGCAGGCGTTTAGTAACTGCTGCTGTAGTTCCCGTCACCGGAATACGTGACCCGGATGCTGTGCGCGCCGGCGGTGAAGTCGGCTGCCGTCACGGTAATCGTTGCGTTGCCGGAACCGTCAAGCGTCGGCGTTCCGAGGGTGGTGCTGGTGGTGGTGTCCGTAATCGTAACTGTCCCGGTTGGCATTGCGCCAGTGCCGGCTACGTTCACGCTCAACGTCACTAGATCGCCGTAGACCGAAGGATTGAGCGAACTGGTCACCGTGGTGGTAACCGTTGCGCCGCCCGATCCGGAAGTCGCGGGAGAAACCGTGTAGCTGACCGGCGTGGAGGTATCGTTGACGGAGTTGAAGTTGCCGTCTCCGCCATAGGCTACGGTAAGGGAATCCGAACCGCCCGCCAGCGAACCCGCTCCAGAGAGAACCAGCGCGTAGGTGGAGGTATTGCCGCTTCCAACCTCGGTCAGCGTCCCCGTGCCGATTTGGGTTCCGTTGTTATAGAACGTCACCGTCCCGGTTGGGTACAAGGGCGAACCGCCGTCCAGATTCGACAAGGTCGCGGTCAGCGTGATGGGAACTCCATAGGAGGCCGATCCCGACGGCGATGCGCTCAGACTCAACCCTGGAGTCGCCTTGCCGACGGTGAGCGCGACGGTATTCGACGTCGAGCTCACGAAGTTCGCGTCGCCCGCGTACTGCACGGAAATGGTGTGGGAGCCGTCCGCAAAACCAGCGGTGTCGGCCCAGGTGACTGTGCCCCCTCCGCCGGAGACCGAGGGCCGCGCCGTGCCGATGGTTGAAACGTACGGACCCGGCGCCGAAGCGACCTCGACCTGCGCCCCCCAAACGCTGATATTGGTGGCGAACGGAGCGGAAGATGTGAGCAGGGCGGCGAACCCCGTTCCGGCTCCGCCAGGGAAGGTGTAGGTCAACGAGCAGCGCTGCCAGGTCGAGGTCACCGCGCAGGCCGACGACGAGGTCGCGGCCGAGTAAGGACTGTCGGTCAGCGTCAGATTCAGCGTTGCGCTCGAGGCCGTCTTCGCCCAGACCGAAAACGTCAACTGCTGGCTGGCGTAGCCGGTGCCCGGAACCGGGTACTGAACCGTGGAGGTGCCATCCGCAAAGGAAAGCGTCGTCGCCGTGCTGGCGCTCCCATCCGCTCCGGTCGACGCCAAAGGCGTGACTGTCGGCGCTGTTCCGGAAGTCGTCCATCCATGTCCAGTATTCACTTGTGAATAAGGTAACAGGTTGGAGCCGGTGGCAGACCCAATGTTTTGCGCGCTGCCCAGCGGATTGCTCCCATCGTAGAACTGTACCGTTTCGGAAGTGGGCGCGGGCGCGCCGGCCGTGTCCAGGATATAGGTGAAGGTGACAGTGCCTCCAGTCGTGATGCCGCTCGATGGAGACGCGGACAGCGTACCAATGGTGTTTCGCTGGTTGACCGTCTGTGAAACGGTCCCGGTGGACTGCGCAAACGAGAGCGTCGCGGAGCCTCCCACCAGCACGAATGCAACGATGCCTAGTTTCTTCATGGTCCCCGAGCCCTCCCATGGCTGTTATGTTGGGTGACGTGAGTGGATGTCGCGCGCCGGAACATACCGGCGCATTCCCTACTCGTAGTTATCGTCCCCGTTATAGACAGCCGTGAGCGTGTGTCCCCCTGGAGACAGTGTGGAAATGCTGAGAATTGCAACACCCGAACTGAGCGGGACGGTGCCAAGTGCATTCTCTCCGTCCAAAATCGTGGTTGTGCCGGTCGGAGTGGCTCCGCTGCCGGCGAATGTAAACGTCAACGTAACGTTATCCCCGAAGTACGCCACGGCCAGGGAAGTTGTCCCATTCACGGTCACGGAACTCTTGTGGACCGTCACGCTCACCGAACCCGCCGAAGGCGTGTTGTAGTCGGTGCTGTCGGTGGGCGTGAAGGTCACGCTCTCCGACGGCGATCCCGCTCCCGGCGCGGTGCTCGGCGTCGTCCAGGCAAAGGTTCCGCCCACCGAGGCCGTGCCGCCGGTCAGCGTGGAAGATGCCAGCGTTTGCCCGTAGTTGATGGCGCCGGCCGTCGGCCACACCGAGACCGTCGGGGTGACTTTGTTCACAGTCACGCTCACCGAGCCGGCCGAAGGCGTGTTGTAGTCGGTGGTGTCCGTTGGAGTGAAGGTCACGCTCTCCGACGGCGTCCCCGCTCCCGGTGCGGTGCTGGGAGTGGTCCAGGCGAAGGTTCCGCCCACCGAGGCCGTGCCGCCGGTCAGCGTGGAAGATGCCAGCGTTTGCCCGTAGTTGATGGCGCTGGCCGTCGGCCAAACCGAGACCGTCGGGGTGACTTTGTTCACAGTCACGCTCACCGAACCCGCCGAAGGCGTGTTGTAGTCGGTGCTGTCGGTGGGGGTGAAGGTCACGCTCTCCGAAGGCGATCCCGCTCCCGGCGCGGTGCTGGGCGTGGTCCATGCGAAGGTCCCGCCCACCGAGGCCGTGCCGCCGGTCAGCGTCGAAGAGGCCAGCGTTTGCCCATAGTTGATGGCGCTTGCCGTCGGCCAAACCGAGACCGTCGGGGTGACTTTGTTCACGGTCACGCTCACCGAACCGGCCGACGGCGTGTTGTAGTCGGTGCTGTCGGTGGGAGTGAAGGTCACGCTCTCCGAGGGCGATCCCGCGCCCGGCGCGGTGCTGGGCGTGGTCCATGCAAAGGTCCCGCCCACCGTGGCCGTTCCGCCGGTGAGTGTGGAAGAGGCCAGCGTTTGCCCGTAGTTGATGGCGCTGGCCGTCGGCCAAACCGAAACCGTCGGGGTTGCCTTGTTGACGGTGAAGCTGGCGTTCTGCGTTCCGGCCAAATAGTTGCCGTTGGCGGCCTGCGAGGCCTGAAGGACCACAGTGCCGGCCCCGGTAATGGTGACTGTCGAACTGGAGATGCTGGCGGGACCGCTGACCACTGAATAGGTGATCGTGCCCGCGGAGTTCGATGAGGCTGACACCGCGAAGGGCGAGACGCCATAGGTCTGGTTCGATACAGAGAAGGCGATGGTCGGAGCTTCGCCAAGTCCCGTGCCGCTCAGAGCGAGGTTCTGTGCGGCCGACGAGGCGTTGAGCGCGTTATCGGTGAGCGTCACAGAGCCTGTGAGTGAGCCTGTGCTCGCCGGCGCGAATTCAATGCCCAGTACGCAGCTCGCGGCAGAGGCTAGCGATTGTCCGCTGGTTGAGCACGTGGTGCCGGCTCCGCCTAGCGAGAAGTTGGTTGGGACCGAGATGCTCGAAATCGTGAATTGCGCGTTGCCGATGTTGTTGACCGTTTCATTGGCGGCGGTTGAGCTTTGCCCGACTGTGGTGCTTGAGAAGCTGAGCGGCGTGGACGAGGAAATGGACCCAACCGCGATCTTGCGGACGATGCCTTCCTGATATTGAGCGATGTAGAGGTTGCCCTGACTGTCAAGGGCCATGCCCTCCGGGTAATACAATTCCGCGCTGGTGGCCACGCCTCCGTCGCCGGTATAGCCGTTCGTGCCATTGCCGGCAATGGTGCCGATGATGCCGCCGGCGCCGTTCACCATCCGAATATGTCCGCCGGCATTGGAAACTATGTAGAGGTCGTTTGCGGCATCCAGGGCCAGGCCCCACGGTTTTGCAATGCTGGCGCTGGTGGCCGCGCCGCCATCGCCTGTATCGGTGTTTATGCCTTGGGTTCCGGCAAAGTTGCTGATCGTGCCTGAGGTGTTTACCAGACGCACACGTCTGTTGCCCGCATCGGCAATGTACAAGTTGCCCGATGGGTCCACGACGACAGCCTCCGGATTGTTCAGTTCGGCGCTGGTGGCCGCGCTGCCATCGCCCGAGGACCCTCCGACGCCTGCCGTACCTGCTACGGTGCTGATGATGCCGCCCGGAGAAGTTACCTTGCGTACGATTTCGTTGGTGCTGTCGCAAATGTAGAGGTTACCCGCGGAGTCCACCGTTACTCCGTTAACGCCGTGGAGTTCGGCGCTGGTCGCGGAGGTGCCGTTGCCCAAATATCCCGCCGTGCCATTGCCGGCTACGGTGCTGATGATACCGGTGATTGCGTTGACCATGCGGATGCGATTGTTGCCTTGATCCGCTATGTAGACATTGCCCGCGCCATCGACGGCAACGCCGGACGGATTGCTCAGTTCGGCGCCGGTCGCCGCGCTGCCGTCCCCTGAGTAACTCCCCGTGCCATTGCCCGCATACGTGGATATGTCGCCTGTCCCCGCTGCTACCATGCGGACGCGATTGTTGGTGTAGTCCGCGATGTAGAGGTTGCCGGCGCCGTCCAATGCGACCGCATACGGCTGGTTGAGCTTTGCGGCTGTTGCCAGGTTCCCATCGCCGGAGTAACCGTTTGTGCCAGTCCCGGCGACGGTCGAGATGATGCCCGGCGTCAATCCCAACTGCGGCCCTGTACCCGAACCCGACAGATACGACGTGCCCAGCATCGTTGGCGTGGAAGAAGAGAGAACCACGGCTCCCAGGCGCTGTCCAGGCGCGGTCGGGGTGAATGTGTACTCGACGGAGCAGGCCTGACCGACGCTGTATGATGTGCCCGTAGAGCAGGTGCCGCCGGCCACGTAAGCGTAGTCGAGGCCCGCCGCGCCCTGCGTCACAACGGAGATCGTATTCAGTGTGCCTGCGGTGGAGAAGTTCACGGTGGCGGTCTGGGTAGCGCTGGTTGAGCCAACGTTTGTAGTCGGCGCGGTGTAGGCCGAAGCAGCGGCGTTCACGGTGACGCTCACCGAACCGGCCGACGGCGTGTTGTAGTCGGTGCTGTCCGTTGGGGTGAAGGTCACGCTTTCCGACGGCGTCCCCGCTCCCGGCGCGGTGCTCGGCGTCGTCCATGCAAAGGTCCCGCCCACTGAGGCGGTTCCGCCGCTCAGCGTCGAAGAGGCCAGGGTCTGTCCGGCAGTGATGGAACCGGCCGTCGGCCACACCGAAACCGTCGGGGTGACTTTGTTCACCGTCACGCTCACCGAACCGGCCGACGGGGTGTTGTAGTCGGTGCTGTCGGTGGGGGTGAAGGTCACGCTCTCCGACGGCGATCCCGCTCCCGGCGCGGTGCTGGGCGTGGTCCAGGCGAAGGTCCCGCCCACCGAGGCCGTGCCGCCGGTCAGCGTCGAAGAGGCCAGCGTCTGCCCGTAGTTGATGGCGCCGGCCGTAGGCCACACCGAGACCGTCGGGGTGACTTTGTTCACAGTCACGCTGACCGAGCCCGCCGACGGCGTGTTGTAGTCGGTGCTGTCGGTGGGGGTGAAGGTCACGCTCTCCGACGGCGTCCCCGCTCCCGGCGCGGTGCTGGGAGTGGTCCATGCGAAGGTTCCGCCCACCGAGGCCGTTCCGCCGGTCAGCGTCGAGGATGCCAGCGTTTGCCCGTAGTTGATGGCGCCGGCCGTCGGCCAAACCGAAACCGTCGGGGTGGCCTTGTTGACCGTCACGCTCACCGAACCGGCCGACGGCGTGTTGTAGTCGGTGCTGTCGGTGGGGGTGAAGGTCACGCTCTCCGACGGCGTCCCCGCGCCCGGCGCGGTGCTGGGGGTGGTCCAGGCGAAGGTTCCGCCCACCGAGGCCGTGCCGCCGGTCAGCGTGGAAGATGCCAGCGTTTGTCCGTAGTTGATGGCGCCGGCCGTAGGCCAAACCGAGACCGTCGGGGTGACTTTGTTCACGGTCACGCTCACCGAACCCGCCGAAGGCGTGTTGTAGTCGGTGGTGTCGGTTGGGGTGAAGGTCACGCTCTCCGAGGGCGTCCCCGCTCCCGGCGCGGTGCTGGGAGTGGTCCAGGCAAAGGTTCCGCCCACCGAGGCCGTGCCGCCGGTCAGCGTCGAGGAGGCCAGCGTTTGCCCGTAGTTGATGGCACCGGCCGTCGGCCAAACCGAAACCGTCGGGGTAACTTTGTGGACCGTGACGCTCACCGAGCCCGCCGACGGCGTGTTGTAGTCGGTGGTGTCGGTGGGGGTGAAGGTCACGCTCTCCGACGGCGTCCCCGCTCCCGGCGCGGTGCTGGGAGTCGTCCATGCGAAGGTGCCGCCCACCGAGGCCGTTCCGCCGGTCAGCGTGGAAGATGCCAGCGTTTGCCCATAGTTGATGGCGCCGGCCGTCGGCCAAACCGAGACCGTCGGGGTAGCCTTGTTGACCGTTTGAGTCAATGTCGAAGAGGAGCTGCTGTTATAGCTGCTTGAGTTGGTCGTGTAGGCGGCGGTGACGCTGTGCGCTGCAGCCGTCAAAGTCGAGGTGGCATACGTGGCCGTTCCGCTGCTGAGTGTAACGGGACTGCCCACGTTGCTGCCATCGATGCTGAACTGCGCCGTCCCTGTTGGCACAGCCGAGCCGCTTACCGGCGCGACGGTGGCTGTAAAGGTCACCGATCCGCCATAGGTGGAGGGGTTTGCCGACGAGCCCAACGTGGTCGTGGTGCTCACCGCGATTCCCGTCCCACTCGTACTGATGGTTTGCGTCGATCCCGTCACGGCCAGCGAATTGTCCGTAAGCACGACGGAACCGTCCAGCGCTCCCGTCTGCGCCGGGTCCAAGTCCACCGCGTAGGCGCAATCGCTTCCAGCCGCGAGCGTTCCCGGCGAACTCGACGTATTGAGTTCCGGGCAGGTTGTAGCGGCGTCCAGCAAATAGGAAGCGGGGACTGTGGGGTTGGTGCCGGAAGCGGGCGTGGCCACCGTGAGGCTGGCGTTGCCGAGATTGGATACCATCGCCGTCTGCGGATCGTCGGTCGCGTCCAGCGTTCCCACCGCTGTCGAAGTTGGGAAGGTCAGTTGCGACGCGGCAATGTTGACTTCGCGAATGCGGTTGTTGGAAGTGTCGGCAAGGAATAGGTTGCCGGCCGAGTCCATACCGAGTCCTTTCACCTGGTTCAACTCGGTTCCCGTCGCCGCCACTCCATCCGCCACGTAGCCGGCTGTTCCATTGCCGGCCACGGTCCATATATATCCCGAACCGGCCGCCACCTTTCGGACACGATTGTCGCTGGTGTCCGCGATATAGATGTTTCCCGCGGCATCCACCCAGATGCTGTGCGGCGCGTTCAACTCCGCGCTGGTCGCCGCCGCGCCATCCCCGCAGGCGGCGGAGCCGCCCGCGCAAGCCGTTCCGGTTCCCGCCACCGTGGTGATGTTTCCCGAGCCCAGTCCCGTATTGAGCGCCTGCACCTTGCGTACGCGATTGTCGCCGTCGTCCGATATATATATGTTGTTCGCGCCATCCACGAAAATGCCGCGCGGAACGTTCAAGTCGGCCAGCAGAGCGGAGCCTCCATCTCCGCAGGAACTTGTTGGGGCCGCGCAGGCCGTTCCCGTGCCGGCCACGGTCGTTATCAATCCCGTCGCGCCTCCCACCATGCGGATGCGATTGTCGTTGAAATCGACGATGTACAGATTTCCCTGTCCGTCCATCGACAGCCTGGAGGGAAGGTTCAACTCGGCGCTCGTGGCCGCTTCTCCATCGCCGCACACGTTGGTCGGGCTGGGGCAGGCCGTTCCGGTGCCCGCAACGGTCGTGATGATGCCGGTTCCCGCCGTAACTTTTCGAACCTTCTGATCCGAATAGTCGGCTATATAAATGTCGCCCGCACCGTCCACGTAGACATCCGTCGGATTGTTCAGATTGGCGGAGGTCGCCGCTCCGCCGTCTCCGCAGGCGCCGGTGGGCGCGGCGCAGGCGGTTCCATTCCCGGCCACCGTCGAGATCGTGCCGCCCACCGCAAACTTCCGGATTTGGTTGTCCGAGCTGTCGGCAACGTATACGTTGCCCAGGTTGTCCACGAACAAGGCATTGGGAGAGTTCAAGGTGGCGGAAGTCGCCGATCCCGTGTTTCCGCAAGCCGGACTGGCGGTGGGAGCCGCGCACGCCGTTCCCGTCCCGGCCACCGTGGAGATTTCCCCAGGCGTCAGGGCGGCCAGTGGGCCGGTGCCGGTGCCGGTCAGGGAGAAATCGATGTTTCCCGTGCCGGTAACCACTCGTAGCGGCACCTGCCGAGTGCCTGGATACGACGGCTTGAAGGTCACCGGCACCACGCAGGTGGTGTTGATGGGGTTGCTTGAACCGACCGTGCATCCGGTTATCGTTCCAATGCTGAACTCCTGATCCGCGCCCTGAGAGGTGGGCACGCTGACGCTGGTAACCGTCTCCGTCGCGGTAGTTTCTATGCCGATGTTCGTCACGGCGCTCGTGGAGGAGATGCCGGTGGTGGGAAAGGCTATCGTTGTGCTGTTGGCAAAGACCTTGCGTACGCGATTGTCGTCGCTGTCGGAGATGTATAGGTTCCCCGCGTTGTCGACGAAGACGCCGTTGGAGTAGTTCAGGTTGGCGCTCGTGGCGACGCCGCCGTCGCCGCAGGCGGCCGTCGTGGGAGAGCACGCCGTTCCCGTTCCGGCAACCGTGGTGATGATGCCGGTCCCACCGGCGATCTTGCGGACGCGATTGTCGTTTTGGTCCCCAATGTAAAGATTGCCCGCTAGGTCCAAGGCAATAGCGGCTTGGCTGGCCAGGCTGGCGCTGGTGGCCGCGCCGCCGTCTCCGCAGGCCCCGGTGGTCGGGTAACAATAGTTTCCGTTGCCCGCTATGGTCGATATATCCCCGCTGTCGGACATTACCAGACGAATGCGATTGTCCCCGTTGTCAGAGATATAAATGTCGCCCGCGCTGTCTACCGCCACTCCGCGGGGAAGATATAAGTTGGCGCTGGTCGCAACCCCGCCGTCCCCGCAGGCATTGGTGGATGACGCGCACTGCGTTCCATTGCCCGCCACAGTGGAGATATCTCCAGTGCCCGCCGTAACCTTGCGGATGCGATTGGTGTCGAAGTCGGCGATATAAAGGTTTCCGGCCCCATCCACCGCAATGTCGATGGGGTTGTTCAGCTCCGCGCTGGTGGCCGCGCCCCCGTCCCCGCAGACGGCCGTGCTCGGTGTGCAGGCTGTTCCCGTGCCGGCGACCGTGGAAATATATCCGGTGCCGGCCGAAACCTTGCGAATGCGATTGTCGCCGCGATCGGCGATGTATATATTTCCAGCCGAGTCCACCACGGTGGCATTCGGTTGGTAGAGATCGGCGCTGGTGGCCGCGCCCCCGTCCCCGCAGGTCGATGTCGGCGTGGGGCACTGCGTCCCATTGCCCGCGACCGTCGTGATGATCCCGGTTGTCGCCGATACCTTCCGTACCCGGTTATTGGCATATTCGGAGATGTACAAGTTGCCCGCGCCGTCGACGAACGTATGTTCCGGGTTGTTGAGATTGGCGCTGGTAGCCGCGCCGCCGTCCCCGCAGGGGTTCGTCGAAACCGAACACGCTGTCCCGTTTCCAGCCACGGTCACAATATCAGGAACCAGCGTCATCTGCGCTTCCGCGGGGAGAGCGAAAAGAGCGATCAACGCAAAGAGCCAGTGCCGGCGCCCTCCCATGGCTCCGGCGAGACGCAGGTTGCCAAAGACCCGCCGGCGCGGATTCCCAGGCGCGGACTTCTCCGATCCCGTCCCGGAAACTTCCGGCGGGGTAGACAAGAGCCTCCGGGTTTGGCCACTCCTACTCATTTTGGCGCCTTCAATCCTTGCGCCGGCGCTCAAGCGACGGCGTCTCTTGAATCCCGGACTCTCCGGCATCCGCGCGGATCAAGTTGGAACATGAGCCGGTCGAAAGAACGGCGCAAAGGCTCTCTTCTCGAACTATGCCCGTAATGCGTGTCGCAGTTTGTTTGCGCATTCTCATTGACCTCTACAAAGGATGTATCGGCCATGATTCTAAATATGTTAGTAGTACGGTTGTGCAATGCGACAAACACTTAGGTAATTGGCGGCGTCCAGCCCCTTCGCCCCTTCCATCTGCCTTGAAACTTGGCAAGCCTCCAAGCCAGTCTAGACGGCCAGTGCGCAACCTGAGGGCATTCGCCGCCAACAATCTCCGATACACTTCGGTGCCGCGCGATTGCGCTTGCCCGCGGTTCGCCGCCACCGCTTAACCGCCGGCATCACTCTGGATCACTTTTTTCTCGTAAGATGCAACCCGCATCGCAGGAATCCGTCGCGGAAGCGCCAGCCTTCCTTTTCGGCCAGCCAAGCCCGGCAAGGCAACGGTTCCGGCCGTTATCATACTGGGACATGGCTTCCTTGAAAGAGTTTTTGAAACCGCTGGCCGAGGACGGAGCCGCGTTGACCCGCGCGCAGGCTTCCGCTGCGCTCGCTGAGATTCTTACCGGCGAGGTGCCGGAGGTGGAAACCGCGGCCCTGCTGACCGTGATGGCCACGCGCGGCGAACAGGCGCCGGAGCTGGCCGGATTTGTGGAGACGATGCGGGCGCGCGCCACGCCGCTTCCGCTCACCGCCGAAGAGCGCGACCAACTCGTGGATACCTGCGGAACCGGCGGCGGAGGGCCACTGACCTTCAACATCTCGACCGGCGCGGCTTTGGTGGCCGCCGCCGCCGGAGCGAAGGTCGCCAAGCACGGCAACCGCGCGGTTACCTCGCTGGCCGGCTCGGCGGACGTGCTGGAGGCCCTCGGCGTACCCATCGAATTGGGACCGGAGCTGGCCGTCGAGTGCCTGCGCGAGACCGGATTCATGTTTCTCTTCGCGCCGCTCTACCACCCGGCGATGAAGACGGTTGGCCCGCTGCGCAGGGCGCTGGGCTTTCGCACCATCTTCAACCTCTGCGGACCGTTGAGCAATCCCGCCGGGGCGCGGGCGCAGGTGATTGGCGTACTCGCGCCCAGCCGGGTGCTGCTGGTGGGGCGCACTCTGGCGGCTCTGGGAGCGAAGCGAGCCTTCGTGGTGCATGGGACCGACGGCATCGACGAGCTGACCACCACCGGGGAATCGGTGGTGGCGCGGATTGAGGAGTCGGAGACGGGAGAATCTGCGTTGAAGGCCGCCCGCGTCACGCCGGAGATGGCCGGTCTGCCCCGCGCCGCGCTGGATCAAATTGCCGGCGGAGACATCGCAACCAACGCGGCCTTGCTTTATAACGTGCTGACCGGCATTCCCGGCGCGCGGCGGGATATTGTGCTGATGAATGCCGCGGCCGCGCTGGTGGCGGCAGGGCTGGCCGTGGACCTGAAAGAGGGCGTCGCGCGGGCCGCCCAAGCCATCGACTCCGGCCAGGCCGCGGCCACCTTGGCCAAACTGAGGAACTTCGCGGCGAAGCGCGCGGGGACGAAGTAAGGCAAGTTGAAGCGGGTGGTGTCCGCAAGCGGCTTTAGAAGCTCCTCACCCACTCCAGTATCGAACTGACCCCAACTCCGCTCGGCCCCTTGGCGATGTAAGGCTTCGAGTCTTCCACCCAAGCCATACCCGCGATGTCCAGGTGTATCCACGGCGTGTCTTCGACGAAGACTTTCAGGAACTCGGCCGCCGTGCTGGCTCCGCCCCAGCGTCCGCCGGTGTTCTTGATGTCGCCTATATCGCTCTTGATCTGCTCGGCGTACTCCTCGCCGAGCGGCAGCCGCCAGAATTTCTCCCCGGAGATGCCCAGCGCCTTGTTGAACTTCTCGAAGCTCGCTTCGTCGTTTGAGAATACGCCGGAATTGGCATGGCCCAGGGCGACCACGCAGGCCCCGGTCAGAGTTGCCGCGTCGATCAGGTGGGTTGCGCCAAGTTGGCGGGCATAAGTCAGTCCATCGGCCAGTACCAGGCGGCCTTCGGCATCGGTGTTGATAATCTCGATGGTCTTGCCCGGCTTCTCCGCGCTGAAGGGCATCGCCGTCTGCACGTCGCCCGGTTTCTGCGCCTTGCCGTCGGGCATATTCTCGGCCGCGCAGACGATGCAGACCACGCGCACCCTGGGCTTGAGCAGGGCAATGGCGCGCATGGCGCCGATCATGGCCGCGCCGCCCGCCATATCGTACTTCATCTTTTCCATATTGTCCGAGGGCTTGATCGAGATGCCCCCGGAATCGAAGGTGATGCCCTTGCCCACCAGCCCCAGCACCGGCCCTTCTTTGACGCCCTCCGGCTCGTAGCGCAGCACGATCAGCGCCGGCGCCTCCTCGGAGCCTTGCGCCACGCTCAGGAAGGCGCCCATCTTCAACTCCTTCAGCTTCTCCGTGGAGTAGTCCGACCAGCCCAGGCCGACCTCGGCCGCCATCGCGGCGGCGCGGTGCCCAAGAATCGAAGGAGTGAGTTTGTTGCCCGGCTCATTGACCAGGGCGCGGGTGAAGTTCTGGCTCTCGCCTACGACGATGCCTTCGGCAAATGCCGCCTCCACGAGCGCCTTGTCCCGATCGTCGCGGACGGCCAGGGTGAACGACTGGACGCTTTGGTCCTTGCGGTCGCTGCGGTAGGTGTCGGGGTCGAAGTCGCCCACAAGCGCGCCTTCCACGGCGGCGCGGACGCTGGGCCCGGCCGGAAGCGACTCCGACTCCGGCAGCGCCAAGACCAGTTCCCGAATGCCGCGCGGCTTGAGGAAGCGGACGGCGGCCCCGGCGGCGGTGCGCACGTTGTGCGCGTTGATCTTGGCCCGCTTGCCCAAGCCGACGATCAGCAGCCGCTTGGCCGACAGGCCCGCTGGAGCGTGCAGCAGCAGGGTCTCGTGCGTCGCGGCCTTGTATTCCCCACTGGCAAGCGCGGCCGCCGCGGCCGCCTTCACCGCCGCCTGCGAGGTAAGCAGTTCCGGCTCGGCTTTCGCGTCGCTGCCTTTGGCTGTTTGGTTATCGACGGCCAGGACGGCCAGCGCTTCGGTTTCAATTCCAGAAAGATTCGCAAACGACAGTTGAGTCCGCATATCGTTCATTATTTCACTCTTGCGGGCCGAATGGGGAGAGATGAAATTCGTCTTGTTCCGACCCGGCAACGGGGCTTTAGCCCCGGACGGAATGCTGATCCACCCCCTCCCGATCGTTTTGCGGCGCTGACAATGGATGCAGTGAGTGAGACGCTGCGCTGAAATTGTCAGCGGCGCGTTTTCAATTTGAATCTTTCGCCTATATGCGATTGATTTCGCGCCATTTTAACCGTCTATTCACAATGCCTCGGTAGCCTAGTGTTGGTGATCGCCCAAGTGCCTGAGATTCGCGTCTCCAAAGCTCAAACTCAGCAGGATCCGCCGGCTCCAGGCGGACAGCCGCCGGCCGCGGAGTCGACTGCCGAGGTTTCAGAGGTTCGCGCCTTTCTGCTGGCGCGCGGCAACGCGGCCATCGCCGACCGCATATTTCGTTCGCTGATGGCATTGTCCGCGCTCAGCATCTTCGCCATTGTGGCGCTGATCGCCGCAGAACTCATGTTGCGTTCGCGGCTCGCCTGGGGAAAGTTCGGCTTGGATTTCTTCTACAAAGCCTCCATCGACCCGGCAACCGGCCTGCCGATCTACTGGGACCCGGTGAATGGCCATTTCAGCGCCCTCCCGTTCCTCTACGGTACGCTGGTCTCGTCGTTGCTGGCGCTGCTGCTGGCGGTGCCGCTGGCCATCGGCGTGGCCATCTTTCTTACCGAAATGTGCCCCCACGCACTGCGCGGACCGCTGGCCTTCCTCACCGAACTGCTGGCCGCCATTCCCAGCGTGATCTATGGGTTGTGGGCGGTCTTCGTGCTGGTCCCGCTGATGCGGGAGCAGGTCAATCCCTGGCTGATCGGTCTGTTCGGCTGGACCGGTTTTTTCGGCGACGACAACCCCACCGGGCTGGGCTTTCTCACCGCCGGCGTGATTCTGGCCATCATGATTCTGCCCATTGTCTCCTCGCTGACGCGGGAGGTGATGAGCGCGGTGCCCGGTTCGCAGCGCGAGGCGGTGCTGGCGCTGGGAGCCACGCGCTGGGAGACCATCCAGATGGGAGTGCTGCGCAACGCGCGCATCGGGATCGTGGGCGCGATCATCCTCGGATTGGGGCGCGCGCTGGGCGAGACCATGGCCGTGACTATGGTCATTGGCAATAGCCTGGACATTCAGCGCTCGCTGCTCTCCAACGGAAATACGCTGGCCTCGGCGATCGCCAACCAGTTCAGCGAAGCCTCCGACAACCTGCATCTGAGCGCGTTGATGGAGCTGGGCCTGGCCCTGTTTTTGGTGACCATTGTGGTGAATGCCTTTGCCCGTCTGCTGGTCTGGGCGGTGACGCGCGGGACTCCGGCGCGGGTGAATTGAAGTGCGGCCTCTAGCTCCTAGCTCCTAGCTAGAGGCTAGAAGCTAGAAGCTAGAGGCTAGAAGCTAGAGGCTAGAAGCTAGAGGCTAGAAGCTAGAGGCTAGAAGCTAGAGGCTAGAAGCTAGAGGCTAGAAGCTAGAGGCTAGAAGCTAGAAGCTAGAAGCTAAAGGCTGGAAGCTGCTTTACGGAGAGCCGAGGGTGCGGGAAGAACGTAAATTGCGGGATCGGATTCGGGCGCTGACCGACGGCTTGGCCACCGCGCTGGCGCTGCTCGCCACCATCGTGGTTGTGGCGCCCTTGGTGGCCATCTTTGCCTATCTGGTCTACAAGGGCGCCAGTTCCCTGAGTCTGGACTTTTTCATCAAGATTCCCAAGCCGGTGGGCGAACTGGGCGGGGGCATGGCCAACGCCATCCTCGGTTCCGCGATTCTGCTGGCTGTGGGCAGCGCGATCGGGGTTCCGGTGGGCATCGGCGGCGGCATCTTTCTGGCCGAGTTCGGGCGCGGCACCCGGCTGGCCAACGCCATTCGCTTTACCGCCGATGTGCTCAACGGGGTTCCCTCGATCGTCATGGGAATCGCCGTCTACTCCCTCATCGTCATTCCGCAAGGGCACTTTTCGGCCTTCTCGGGCGGGGTGGCGCTGGGAATCATGATGATTCCCACCGTCTGCCGCACCGCCGAGGAGATGCTGCTCATGGTGCCCAATGCGGTGCGCGAGGCCGCGCTGGCCCTGGGCGTCCCCAATTGGCGCTCGGTCCTCGCGATTACCGTGAAGACCGCCTCGCCCGGCATCATCACCGGGTGTATGCTGGCCTTTGCGCGGGTGGCGGGCGAGACCGCGCCGCTGATCTTCACAGCCCTGGGCAACCAGTTCTGGAGCGCCAGCCTGAATGAGCCGATCGCCGCGCTGCCGTTGCAGATTTACATCTACGCGCTCTCTCCCTCCGACGATTGGCACCGGCTGGCGTGGGCGGGGGCGCTGGTATTGATTGTCTTGATCGTGGCCGCGGTTTCGCTGGTGCGTTATGTGGCCAGCCGCGGCGTATTGAAGGGAGCCAGCTAGTGGGCGTCGGCATCGAGGTAGCCAACCTGAATGCGTGGTACGGAAACAATCACGCCTTGCAGGACATCAACCTGAACATACCGGCCAATCATGCCACGGCGCTGATCGGTCCCTCCGGCTGCGGCAAGAGCACCTTCGTCCGCTGCCTGAATCGGATGCACGAGACCAACCCCGTTGCCCGGGCCACCGGCACGGTGCGCATCGGCGACTTGGACATCTACAAGGATTGCAAGCCGGTCAAGGTGCGCCGGCGCGTGGGCATGGTCTTCCAGCGGCCCAATCCCTTTCCCACCATGTCTATTTATGACAATGTTTGCGCGGGGTTGAAGCTGAATGGCTACGACCACCGTCAAGCGCTCGACGAGATCGTCGAGAAGTCGCTCAGGAATTCGGCTCTGTGGGACGAGGTGAAGGACGATCTCAAGAAAAAATCCGGCGCCAGCCTCTCCGGCGGCCAGCAGCAGCGGTTGTGCATCGCGCGCGCGCTCGCCGTGGACCCGGAGGTGCTGCTCATGGATGAGCCGTGCTCCGCGCTGGACCCCGTTTCCACCTCCAAGATCGAGGACCTGATCTTCCAGTTGAAGCCGCAATACACCATCGTCATCGTGACTCACAATATGCAGCAGGCGGCGCGCGTGGCCGAAAAGACCGGCTTCTTCCTGAACGGCCGCATGGTCGAGTTCGACACCACCCACAAGATTTTCACCAACCCCAGCGACAAACGGACGGAAGATTACATCACAGGCAGGTTCGGATGACGCGCATACGCTTTCAGCAAAGCCTCGACGAGTTGAAAGAGCAACTGCTGGTGATGGCTGGGCTGGCCGAGCAGGCCATTCAGCGCGCCATCGAGGCCTATCGCGTCCGCGACCTTTCCATCTGCGACCTGGTCAGCCGCTCGGAGATCGCCATCAACCGCCTGGAGCGCGACATCGACCAGACCGCGCTGGACCTGCTGGCCATGGAGCAACCCATGGCCGTCGATCTGCGTTTCATCCTGAGCGTCATCAAGATCAACGCCGACCTGGAACGGGTGGGCGACTCGGCCAAGAGCATCAGCGACCGGGTGCGAAACATGGAGCATATGGCCTCGGCCGATCTCCCCGTCGATATTCCCCGCATGGCCTCGCTGGCCGCTGAAATGGTGCGCAAGAGCCTGCAATCGTTCATCGAGGCGGATGCCGAGGTAGCCCGCTCGGTGCTGGCCATGGACGACGCGGTGGACGCGATGAACCGCGCCGCCTACAAATCTCTGACCAAGGTCATGGAAGAGGAGAGCCATCTGGCGCCGCAGGCCCTCAACGCGCTGATGATAAGTCGCAGCCTGGAGCGCGTGGCCGACCACGCCACCAATATCGCCGAGGACGTGATCTTCTGGGTGCAGGGCGCCGACGTGCGTCACCACAAGAGCGCCACCGGTGGCCGCGACCCTCACGCGCTGGCTTAAGGCATCTTCGATTCATCCGTTGACGCAAACGTGGGGATAGAGTCGAGTTTTGTGCGGGATGGTCAATAAGTTATCCAGAGTCAGGTTCGCCTATGTACTGGAGAGAGGAGCAACGCACAACTTTCTTTTGTCCTATGGCATGGTTTTCGAGGTGCATTGGGACAAGATCGGAGACGGCCTGTACGAACGAAGCCCGTTCTACACCTTTGAATGGCTGGACGGAGTGGTGGTTGTTCCTCCCGATGCGAAATTCATGCTATTGTCCTGAGTCCAAAATTCGTTCAACAAACAGATTGTCATCCTGAGCGAAGGTTGGCGCGTTCTTCGCGCCAAACGCAGTCGAAGGACCTGCGTTTTCAAAGC
>Ga0181520_10004835_pt1 | contig 22100 bp, 17 predicted proteins | sample PEATcosm2014_Bin_29_FD_132451 | JGI IMG/M metagenome (GOLD analysis project Ga0181520, IMG submission 132451) | Peatland microbial communities from MTU Mesocosm Facility, Houghton, MI, USA - PEATcosm2014_Bin02_30_metaG | ecosystem: Environmental > Terrestrial > Soil > Wetlands > Peat | place...
AACATCACTTCCTGTTGTTGGTCATCTCCACGCATGATTAATACATACCCTATCGTCCTGTGGAAACCATCGTGCTGGACCTGGTTCCCCAGCCTTTTTTCCGCAAGCTGTTCAGTCGTGCCGAAAAGGGCCTTAACAACAAGGGGTTTTAACCCCCGAGGGATTGCAAACGAGACAGGTCGGCCATTTATGAAACACACTGAAATATCCTTTACGAACCGCTCAATGTAGACAAATCGAGGTTGGGTAGTGTCCTAATTTGTTCTTGGGGCTAGCTTTAGTAGCTATCGCCTTGGTCAAATATATATCGAGCAATAAAAATGTCGTTGATGGGTATATCTTTTATCGGAATAATCCCATCTTTACTTCTGATTTGATATATGAATCCGGTTTGGTGCCACTCAGGCATCGCGCCTGAAAGGTAATCCACGCAACCAACAACAATTGGAATGAGTCCTATGGGATGCTGCGGATCGTTTGGTTGTTGAATGACATCCAGATCTACAAAGCCCCATCCTCCATTGATCTGCTCTGGAGCGGCATTCCCTTGGTAGATTATCAATTTAGGGGCGTTTCCGATCCGTGGGGGTACGGGCGGCTTACAGAGTGTCCGTTGTTGCTTTCCCGGTTCTGTGAAAATGCTCTTATCAAACTTAGAAAAGTACAGTTTATATCGCATTCTCACGTCGTTTGCTACGAACGCTCCGTTATTTGTCAATGCAAGCGTGAAAGCGAAGGACATTCCGTGTTCTTGGAACGTCATCGGATGGTCAACACTATAAGGGGAGATGCTAATCGAAGCCCGCTGAGATTCGATTACCCTCTGAGAGGTAGAAAACTGTTTAGCAGCAAGATCGGACATGGACTTAGACGCATCGGCCTGCTTTCCCGCTGCAATAGCCAAATCATGGGTGTTCTGAGCTTGAATGGCGCTCATGATAAACAACATTTGTTCCCATTGCGCCTGCTCAGTAGCAGCATTAGCAAGGTTCTTGGTATCAATTCCGCCTTCATGCATTTCCTTGAGTTGGTTTCTCAAGACGCATAATGTAAGAATGCCAATGATAGCCAGTACGAATGTGAAACGCATCATCCACTTGGTAGCATTTGCCGTGATTTGATCCGGCGTCTCAGCGGCCTTCTTTATTTGTTCGCCGGATTCAAAATCCTCGATGGCGCGGTTTACTTGGCCGACGAGAAGTGTCCACAACCGCCGGAAAAGTGAATTTCTAGGGTTCTTGACCTTTGTAGCTTTCTCAACATTCTCCAAGGAGTACCCCTCCTTTACGGAAAACTATAGCAATTCAGTCGGACCACCCGCGCACATCATTTTATATCGGCCTTTGCGGCAGCCCGCTTTTCGCGCTTCCGCGTATTAATCTCCGCATCAATCTCCTCCATAGTCTGCGTTTCCAGCGCGCGCCGCTTCCCGCCCGCCCACGCCTCTCGCAGCCAATCCGGCGCAGTCGGCACACTGGCAAGATAATCCTGAACGCTGAGAATCACAACTACCGGCTCCCCGCGGCGATCCACAATAAACCGCTCGTTGTATTCCACCGCCCGGTCAATCACTTGTCCGAACTGCGTACGCGCTCGGTGCGCATCGATTCTGCGGTTCATAGACTCCTCCATCAATGCATCAATCAATTAATGCATTGATTGTACACCCAATTTACCTCTCCCCCTCCCCGATCTTCAATCACCCACGCACCAGCCTAGTCCCTAGTCCCTATTCCCTAGTCGCTGCCCCTCCCCATCTGCTAAAATCGCCTGTTTTGAGTGATTTCTAATGAATGGTGGCTAATCATGGGCTTCAAATTCCAACACTTTGACCTTCTTAACCTCGACTCCTCCTTCAGCGAAGACGAACTCCTCGTCCGCAAGACCGCGCGCGACTTCGTCGAGGACAACCTCATCCCCATCATCGAGGAGTGCTTCCGCGCCGAGCGCTTCCCGCACGAGCTGGTCCCCATCATGGGCGAGCTGGGCTTTTACGGCGCCAACCTCGAGGGCTACGGCTGCGCCGGCATGAACAACGTCGAGTACGGCCTGGTCATGCAGGAGCTGGAACGCGGAGACTCCGGCATTCGCAGCTTTGTCAGCGTACAGTCCGGCCTCGTCATGTACCCCATCTACGCCTTTGGCTCCGACGAGCAAAAAAACACATGGCTTCCGCAACTCGCCACCGGCAAAAAACTCGGCTGCTTCGGACTCACCGAGCCCGGCGCGGGCTCCAATCCCAGCGCCATGACCACCACCGCCCGCAAGGCCGGCGACGAGTACATCCTCAACGGCGAAAAGTTGTGGATCACCTCCGGAACCATCTCCGACGTAGCCGTCGTCTTCGCCAAAAACGAGGACGAAGGCGGCAAGGTCCGCGGTTTCTTAGTCGAAACCAATCGCCCCGGCTTCACCGCCTACGATGTTCACGGCAAGTGGAGCCTGCGCGCCTCCCACACCAGCGGCCTCTCGCTACAGGAAGTGCACGTGCCTCTCACCGCCCTCATGCCCGGCACCGACGGCATCAAGAGCGCCTTCATGTGCCTCAATCAGGCCCGTTACGGCATCAGTTGGGGAGCTATCGGCGCGGCCATGGATTGCTACTCCACAGCCCTCCAGTACGCCAAATTCCGCAAGCAGTTTCGCAATCAGCCCATCGCCAGCCATCAAATCGTCCAGCAAAAGCTTGTCTGGATGGCCAATGAAATTTCCAAGGCGCAGTTGCTCTCGCTCCAGGTCGGCCGTCTCAAGGACTTGGGCAAGGCCGAGCACCAGCACATCTCTCTCGCCAAGCGCAACAATGTCTGGATGGCCCTGGAGTGCGCTCGCATCAGTCGCGACATCCTCGGCGCAAATGGAATTTGCGACGACTATCCCATCATGCGCCACATGATGAATCTCGAATCGGTCATCACCTACGAGGGCACCCACGACATCCACACCCTGATCGTCGGCCAGCACCTAACCGGCATTCCTGCCTACTAGCTTCTTCACACAGCAACAATTTCGGGTGCCCCTGGTCCCTCGCATTTGGGGACCAGGGATTGCTCAACTCCATATATACAGGTGCCCCAGATCTCGATTCTGGGACCAGGGATTTCAATTTTACGTTGTCTCTACGAGTGGTTGCCAAAGTTCGACGCGGTTGCCCTCGGGATCGGTGATCCACGCGAAGTGGCCGTAAGGCGCGGATTCCTGCTTGGGGTCGATGGGGACATTAGCGGCGCGCAGTTGGGTGAGGAGAGCTTCAAGATCGTCGACGCGGTAGTTGATCATGGCGCGCTGCGTGGTGTCGCCGAAGTGTTTGCTGTTGTCGGGGAAGAGCGTCCAGGTGGTCTGGCCGGTACCGGCGGGTACTTCGTCTGTCCAGAGGAAGTTGGCGCCGCCGTAGTCGGTAAGCGGGATGCCAAGGTGCTGGGCGTACCAGTTGGTGAGGGCTTTAGGGTCGCGCGCTTTGAGAAAGACGCCGCCGATTCCGGTGACTCGTGCCATATGTTTCTCCTTGGGAGTGGGTGAGTGGGGAAAATAGGCAGATATCTCTGCTGTGCAACGAGACTATAAAAGCAGGTGCTGCGTGTCAAGGGAAGAGTAAAAATCAGCGGCTTCCACGCACGTATCCCGATAGCACACAGTGATTCTGCTTCCGCTCTAAGATGGAAACCTCTCTACTTCTTCTGGCTGATCAGCCGTATCCGTGCCGTGAACACTCTCCCCAGGTACTCGGTGAAATTGCCATATTGCGACGAGCCCACCACGTTGTTCACCACCAGAGGGTCGTTGCTGTTAGTCATGTTTTCCATCACTCCGCGCAACCCGAAGTACGAGTGGTGAAAGTGAAAGCGCCATTCCAGTCCCGGACTGATAGCCACGTAATTCGGAAAGCGCTGCGATCCCGCCGCGCCTACCACCTGAGAATTGTCGTCGACAGATGTGTATGGAAAGCCCGTACGCCAATCGACGGTGTAAACAAAGTCCCAACGCTTTTTAAGTTGCGGCAGCGGAACCGGCAGCCATCCCCAGCTAATTACCCGATTCGGCGTATCCCACCCCAATGGCCCGCTCTGCTGTGGCCCCAGCATCGACAACGTGGGCACATAATCGATAGCCGCATTTGTCCGCGCTGATGAATGTGTGTAAGCCGCAAACAGCGTATACCCGCCTGCAAAGCTGCGCCGCGCCTCAATCTCAGCCGAATAATCTGTATCCCTTCTGCCATTCGTCAATACATAATTACCGTAAAGCGCCGACATCGTATTTTGATTTACATAAGTGAATTCATCCGTCACTCTTTTGTGCAGATAATTCACCTGCGCATAAATCGCGCCCGGCAGCCTCTGTTCCACTCCCGCGCTCCAGTTCACTGCCCGCGCCTCATGCAGCGACCCGTAGTTGGCGGTGAAGCTCGTCTCCGCCGCCGGACCCGTCGGGGTCACGCCATCGCTTTCGTAGTACGTATCGTTGCGAATTCCCGCCAGCGCTCGCGTCAGATACTCCAATTGCGTATGCTCGTAATAAAGTCCCATACCCGCGGAGAATTTTATCCTTCCATGAGTCGCGGCAGGTGAATAAACCGCGGCCAACCGCGGTGAAAGAAGCGGGCTGCGAATAATCTCGTCCCAATCAAGACGCAATCCCGGCTCGATGAGCAAACCCCCGCGCGGCTTCCACCGGTCCTGCGCATATACGCCAGCCTCAACGTTATTGCGCGTAAACGGCGCGGTCGCGGGAAAAATGCTGCTCCTGAGCAGCGTTCCATCCTCGCGCAAATACTCCACCGGCGCGCGCGTCACATTCTCGCCATAGCTGATGTGGTCCACATCGATGCCAGCCTTCAAATCATGTTGTCCGGCCCAGTGTTTCTGCGGCAGATACAGCGCCGCGTTCCCCTCCACGCGCTGCGAGTGTCCAGTCTCATTCTCAAAATAACTTCCCTCGCTCATCTCCGGCGTAATTTCAAATTGTGTGTCTCCATGCGGCTCATAACCATCGCTGATGCGCACCACGTCCAACCCCACATCCAACAGCGCGCCTTTATGAAAGCTCTTCTGATCGCGCAGATACGGCATCCACGCAATCGTATTTCTGTCCGTAGTGCTTGCCTGCGGAACCAGCGTCGAGATGCCGTCATACGGAGAGTGATACACGTTGTACAGCAGACCGCCTTGCAAAATGTTGGCCGGCGTCACATTCGTTTGCAACTTGATCAGGTTGCTTCCCCGAATCAAGTGGTCGCTATCCTCCCCCGCGGGCAGTTCGGAAATGTAGATATTGTCGTACTCCGTTTCCACCCCGTCGAAAAACCACGCCCGGTTGCGCACTAGCGGCCCCGAAAACGTGACCCTCGGAACAAACTGGTCAAAGCGAAGTCCATTGGCCTCTCTGTACGAGGGAATAAAATTCGTGGCGTTGAAGCGGAAAGTATTGTCGCCCATCCCGGTATAGAACGCCACCACGCCGCCCGTGCTTCTGCCGTACTCCACCGGGTAGCGCGTCGCTTCCTTATCAATCGATCGAACCGCGTCCGCGCTCACCCGAAGCGCAAGAATTCCGCTCATCGGCGAGCGAATGTCGAATCCATCCAGCATGTCCAGCGTCGACCACGTCTCCGACCCAGCCACATGCACCTGTCCCGTCGCATCCTGAACCACCCCCGGATAAAACGGCAGCAGGTTGCGGATGTCGCGCGATGTCGGGTAAGGCACATTGATAATCGCCGGCAAATCCATGGTGAATTCGTCTGAGCTCCGTTCCGCATCGATGCCCGGAGTCGATGCCGTTACGCTCACCTGCTCCTGCACCATCTGTTCGTGGTTCAGCACCACCCGAATCTCGCGTGTCAGCGGATCAGCCTGGCGTGCAATCGTCTCATAAAAACCGGGCTTGGCAATGCGCAGCAGATAGGGTTGTGTCCCCTTGAGCAGATACGTCCCATGCCCCGCATAATCAGTCGTGAAACGCACTTCGCTCTCTCCCGGCTCCTCAACAACCACCTGCGCGCCGGAGACTGCCACGCCAACTTCGTCCACCACCGTAAGTACCGTTGCGGCAGATTCCGTCGTCTGTGCACCGGTAAACACCATGCCGCCAAAAAGCAACAGCCCAAAAATGACTCCGCCCGCACACTTGAAATGCCGCATAGGTTCACCCTAGCCAGTCACCCCATTTTAAGGCGCTTCTCCAGTTTTGCGCGGCGTTTTTTGATCTCCCCAAAACCTCCCATCGACAACTCCGCCCAAATACGGCATAGTTTTATCCATGCCCACTTTTTATTTGCCGCGCAACCTGGCTATGCTCCTCTGTGCTGCGGCCCTCTCTCTCGCCTTCGCCGCCGCCCAACAACCTCCCGCCGCCCCCATCGTCCTTCACGCCGCCCGCCTGCTGCAAATCGACACCGGAACCCTCCTCCAGCCCGGCGAGATTTTAATTCAAGATGAACGCATCGTTGCCGTCGGCGCATCCGTCGACCATCCTCAGGGAGCACGCATCATCGACCTCGGCGACGCCACGCTCCTTCCCGGCCTCATCGATGCTCATGTCCATCTCTTCCTGCACCCCGGTGCCGAAGACCTGCAAACCGTCGAAGAGTCGGTTCCCTGGCGCACCCTGCTCGCTGCCCAGGCCGCCAAAGCCGATCTCATGGCCGGATTTACAGCCGAGCGCGACATGGGCACCGAGGGCGCTGGCTCTGCCGACACCGCCGTCCGCGACGCCATCAACGCCGGAATCATTCCCGGTCCGCGCCTGCGCATCAGCGGAAACGCCATCAGCATTCTCGGCGGTCACGAGGACGCCATACACTACAACCCCGCCCAGCACGTGCTCCCCAACGCCGACTACGCCAACTCCACCGGCCAGTTAATCGAGGTCATTCGCCAGCAGCACAAAGAAGGCTCCGACTTCGTCAAGATTTACGAAACCGGCCACGACACAGTCATTGACGGCAATCTGCGCACACCTTACCAGTACACCGAAGCGCAACTGGCCGCCGCCGTCGAAGAGGCGCGCCGTCTGGGAACAACCGTCGGCGTCCACGCTCAGGGCGAACCGGGCACGCTCTACGCAGCACAGGCCGGAGTCGCATCCATCGACCACGCCACTCAGTTGAGCGACGAAACCATGCGCCTCATGCGCCAGAAACAAATCCCCGCCGTCCCCACCTTCGCCATCTTCGACTACTTCGCAGAGCACGCTCCCTCAGCAGCCGTCGCCGCCCGTGAAAAAGCCCTCCTCGACTTGAAGATTCGCGAATTCAAAAAGCAAATCTCCGCCGGAATCCCCTTCGCCGTCGGCTCCGATGTCGGTCCCTTCCCCCACGGCACCCAGGCCGTCGAGATGGAGCTAATGGTCCGCTACGGCATGAAGCCGCTGGCTGTTCTGCAAGCTGACATGCTTGAAGGCGCAAAGCTCCTCGGTTGGGAGGACCAGATCGGCCAGCTCAAGCCCGGCTACTTCGCCGATATCGTCGCCGTCCCCGGCAACCCTCTCGACGACATCACCGCCGTAGAGCGCGTCAGTTTTGTGATGAAGGGCGGCGCAGTGGTACGCCAATAGTTTTTCTGAAGCGACTGTGAAAACAATGCTCCGTGCCCCATCCATTCCGCGCCTTATGCGGAATGGGTGGGATACCACGATGATTTCGTTTCGGATCAAATCGAATAGATTATCTATATCTCGCTGTAAAAACTCCGCTCACTGCGGAGGCTCCGTGGCCTTCACCGCCGCTTTTGCCTTTTTGGCTTCTTGCTTTTCCGCCTTCTGCGCCAACACTTTTTCCAGCACCCGCGTGTAGCGCAGCGGCTGAACCTGCTTGAGTGAATCCTTGATCGCCTTGCGATAGGCAGCCAGATAAATGGAATATAGGATCGCGATCGAGCACCCGGTCCCCCACAGGAACCCGACTCCCAGTCCAATCAAAGCATTCCGGCCAAATTCATCCATCGAGTTCGTCCCTTTCCTGATTCATCTTAAACCGCTTAAACCGCCACAATAAAGCTGTCTTCCGTGCGCGTCACTGGATGGTAAAGGGTGTCGCGTTCCACCGGAATGCGCCCGGCCTCGGTGATTAGACGGCATAGCTCCTTGCGCGTCATGCCCTGCGGCGTGGTCGCCCCGGCGTCGTGATAAATCTTCTCCTCCACCACCGTGCCGTCCAGGTCGTCCGCCCCAAAGCGCAGCGCAATCTGCGCGATTTTCGCGGTGAGCATCTGCCAGTATGCCTTGATGTGCGGGAAGTTGTCCAGCAGCAAACGGCTGACCGCCACCTGGCGAATGTCCGTCAGCCCCGTGGTCACCGGCAAGTGATCCAGCGCCGTGTTCTCCGGATGAAAGGCCAGCGGAATAAATGTCTGAAATCCTCCCGTCTCATCCTGCAAGGCGCGCAGCTTCAGCAGGTGGTCCACGCGGTCTTCATCGTTTTCAATGTGCCCATACAGCATCGTCGCATTGGACTTGAAGCCCAGCTTGTGCGCCAGCCGCGCCGTCTCCAGCCACTCTTCGCCGTCGATCTTGTGGTCGCAGATAATCGACCGCACCCGATCGGCAAAGATCTCCGCCCCGCCGCCCGGCATCGAGTCCACTCCCGCCTCTCGCATCTTAATCAACGTCTCTTCAATAGATAACTTCGCCCGCCGCGCTAGGTACGCCACCTCCACCATGGTGAAGGCCTTCACATGCACCTTGGGAAAACGCTCCTTCAGCCCCCGCACCAAATCGAGAAAGTACTCGAATGGCAGATCCGGGTGCAGCCCGCCGACAATGTGAAACTCCGTCACCGCCTCCGAGTAGCCCGTGGCCGCCTTCTCCCACGCCTCTTCCAGCGCCATGGTGTAACCGGCCGCATCGCCTTTCTTCCGCCCAAAGGCGCACAGCTTGCAGGCCGCCACGCACACATTCGTCGGATTGATGTGCCGGTTGACGTTGAAGTAGGTCACGTCCCCATGCATCCGCTCGCGCACATGGTTAGCCAGCCAGCCCACCGCCAGCACGTCCGCCGAACCATAAAGCGCAATGCCGTCGTTGAACGTCAGCCGCTCGCCGGCCAGAACTTTAGCGGCAATCGGCTCAAGCCGCGGATCATAGGTACGAAAGGCTGCTGGCGGGCATGAAGTCGCCCTCTCGGTCTGCATAGACTAATGATACAGAAACAAATCCTCTGTAAGAAACTAATTCCTAATCCTGGTAGTAGTGCAGTCTCCGGATAGCCGGTGATACACCCCGACTCCAATGGAAAGAACTGGGGCGTAAGTGACGGTTAAGCAAAATATTTCTGAGGATTTGGTAGTGATCGAGTCCGACTACGTCAGTTTGGTTTCTTTATCTTGGCGAAAACCTTCGGAGTGACGAATCCGATCAGAACTGAGACTGCGAGGATAGGGAGGAACGTTAGGCTAGTTTCCAGGTGGGGGAGCGCCAATGCCGCAAGAATCACGAAAGTTACAGTGCCCGCCGAAATCGCTATAATGCCGTTTCTCACGCAAGAAGTTTATCAGTTGCGGTTGGATCGTCGCCAACTTGAAAATTGCACCACTTCCCTATTCCCTATTCCCTGTTTCTAGCTCTTCCACCACCCCGTCATACAACGAAGCCGCCAGCAGCCGCTCACCCACCGCGCGCACCAGCGCAATCTTGTAGCCCGTCTCTGCCCACTTCCACTTCAGCGACTTTACATCAATGGCATAAACCTGGTCGCTAGTTCGCGAGCTGCCCAGAATCCTGTTCAGGTGTGCGTCATAAAAAAGCGCGTCCACATCAGTCAGCGGAAATCGATGCACCCACATCCACGTCTTGCCTAGGTCATGCGTAAAATACACGCCCTCGCGCGCCCCCAGCCACAGCGTTCCATCAGCGGAAAAAACAATGGCATGAATCCGCGTCAGCATCGCCGGAATCCCCATCGGCCTCCAGCTCTCTCCGCCGTCGGTGGAGAGTACCACTCCATCCTTCCGCGCGGCCGTCAGTTGCGATCCGTGTGCGGCCACCGCCAGATAATCCCCCGCGCCCATCACCGGCCCGCCCTGCCAGCTCTCGCCCTTATCTTTGCTGGTATACACGCCTCCCGTGGTCGCGGCCAGCCATGCCTCGCCGCTCAGGTCAAGCGCCCTCACGCGCCCCTCCAGCTCCTGTCGCGTATCCTTCACCTGCTTCTCGATGTTAACGCGCTTTCCATAGTGTGTCTCGGTGGACGTCTTCACCACCGTATTCTGAATTGTGCTGCGCGAGTTCCAGTGAAGGATCGGAGGCGTCTGCTCGCCTGTCTCCAGCGCGAAGATGCCGTGATTGGTTCCCGCGACAATTCTTCCCTCCGGCGACTCCGCCAGCGCAAAAACATCGCGTCCCTCCAGCCCCTCGGAGATCTGTTCCCAATGCGCCCCGCCATCGCCGGAAACAAAAACCCCGCCATAAGTCTTGTCATTCACCACGCCAGCATATATCCGCACCGCAGGCTCTGTTGGACTTATTGCAAGTGGTTGCGTCTCAGGCGTAGTTGGCCCGACCGCAGGTGGGCTGTCCACCAGCAATGCCTCCACCTTGCGTCCGCTGAATCCCTCATTCGCCGCCACAAAGCTTGCCGCCGCGTCCCGGCTCAGCAGAACGCCGCCGCGGTCAGTCGCCACCAGCACATGATTCGAGTCCCCCGGATCCACATAAACATCGTTTACGATCACATCCGGCCCCGTCATGCGCTCAAAATGCTTGCCGCCGTCCATCGTCTTGTAGAGTCCCTCGGTGGTTCCGGCATACACCACTTCCCGGTTGGCCGGGTCCTGCTTCAGCACCCGCGTCCTGCGCGCCTCCGAAGGAATGCCCTCAATCTTCTTGAACAGCTCGGCCGCATCCTCGCTCTTATAGATGCCGCTGCACGCGCTAGCAAAAACAATCTTCGGTTGCGCCGGATCAATAATGATAGAAAACACATCGGAGTCGTCGATCACGCCCTTCTTGATGTTGTGCCAGTTCTTGCCGCCGTCCGTAGTCTTCCATGGCAGGTGCCATGTCCCCGCGTAAATCACATCGGGGTCCGTGGGATCGATGGCCAGAGACTCCACCTCGTGAATCTCCTTGCTCTCCGGCGGACTGATCTGCGCCCACGTCGCGCCCGTGTCCCTGCTTTCGAAAACTCCTTCAAGAGTTCCCGCAATCAGAATCTTCGCCTCCGAGGGTGCTTGCGTAAAGGCGCGAATCGACTGCCCGCGCAGCTTCTCGACAGCGCTCCAGCTCCGCCCGCTGTCGCGGCTCACCCATAGCCCGCCGCCCGGCTGGTCCAGCTTCCAAGCGGCCGCAAATACCGTAGCCGGATTCACTGCATCCACCACGATGTGATCCACAACAAGATCGTCAGACGTATCCAGCTTCGACAGCCGATGCCAGCTTGCGCCTCCATCCGTCGATTCGTAAACCCAGCTGTTGGTGGTGCCAAGATACAAATGATGAGGCTCGCCCGGAACCGCCGCGAAGGCCCGCGCGTCGCCGCCCATGGGGCCAATCGCGTTCCACGAAGTCTGCGCCGTCAATCCGCGAACAGCAAGCCATAACAAAACGACCACTGAGACTCGCGCCAATTTTCCAAACCGGAAGAAAATATCAAAGCGGTTTTCTATAAGATTCATGCAGGCAAGAAACTCCCTAAGTTCTTATGAAGATTATATATAGAATGCGGGGATGTCAGAGTTTCCCTATGCAAGTCGAATAGGCTGACCGGCAAGCCGGCCAGCCCTCGAGAAATTGCAGAAAAATTGCGCTCTGTGGCAGGCCCGAAGGCCTGCCGCAGAATGCGTGAGTTACTTCTTGACTACGGCCTTCTTGACTGCCTTGGCCATCTTCTTGATCGGCGCAGGCTTCACCATGGTCTCATCAACCGGGGTTGTTCCTTGCACATCAGCTGCAAAGTCCGCGCCCGCGGGCACCAGGTAGGTTTCCACCTTCTGTGCGTCTTCCGTGCCCGTATAAACGCTGATGCGCGAAGCGTCTATGCCCTTCTCCGCCACCAGATATTCCTTTACGTTGACGGCGCGCTCGGCTGCCAGATCAACCACCTTGAGGTGCTTGTTCTTCTTGGCGGCCTTTTCTTGCTTCGCTTTCGCGGCCTGCTCCTTGGCATTGGCATCGCCCACTAACGCCAGCTTGGCATCCGGATGCTGCTGCAGTTGCAGCGCGATTCCGTCCAGTGCAGCCTTGGCTTCATTGTTTGCCCGCGTCGGATGCATCTTGTCCTTGCTGAAGTCAATCGACCCAAGCGAAGAGCTGTGAGGAATCGGAGCCTTATAAGGTTCCGTGATGGTCACGCTGGTGCTCGCGGTGGCCGTCTGGTTCTTGTCGTCGGTCACCGTGCAGGTAATCCCCGCCACGCCGGTCGGCGCGCCAGTCGAGTTGAAGGTCGCCGTGGCTCCCATGCCGCTCACGCTGCCGCCCGTTGCCGAGTAGCTGATCGTCAGCGGACGATTCTGCGGGCTCATCGCGTTCGCCGTAATGGTGCTGGTATCGCCCGGCTTGATGTTGTTGGGGCTGGCCGAGCAGCTGATGGTCGGCGGCTCAAACTGCTTCACCGTATAGTTCGCGGTTGCATCGGCCGTCTGGCCCGGCTTCATGCCTTCCTTGCCCTTCTTGCCTTCCTTCACTTCCGCCTTCACCGTATAGCTGCCCGGTGCAAGCGCTGCGGTGGCCACCGTGGCCGTCGCGCCGCTGCCCGTTACGCCATCGCCCGACCAGCTGTAAACCACATTGTTCTTCTTGTTGGTATCCACAGATCCCGCCGTCGCGGTCACAGAGACCGCATCTCCGGGGAAAACGGCTGGGGGGCTGGCCACTGCCGAAAGCGTGATCGGCGGTGCCTTTTGGCATCCTGTTGACACAAATGCCAGGCATGCCATCGCCAAAACCAGAAAACCAGACTTCAGAAGCTTCGAATACATGGGTTTCTCCTCCACAATTTCAGATTGAATAAGTTGATGAAGTGGTTTGCTTCCGCTCGCCATTTCCATACAAAAACCTGTTGAACATCCTCAAAACAATCATAAAACCAAACAGGCCTGCCGCAGAATTCGATACGGAATCATAGTAACATAGCCATCCCCTTGGGTAGTCCCCTCCTGAGAACTTGTTTTTTCGGCAAATTCGCGCCAATTCTCACCGGACACCAGCTTCTGGGGGCGAATAATACGAGAAAAGTGGCTATATAAAAAGAGGCCCGCAAGTCTTTCCCAGAGCATACAGCCGGTACTACTTTGCCGCCGGTTTCCCCTTGCCAGCCACAGCCTTATGCGCCGGAGCTGCAACCACACTCTCGTCCACCGGGCTGGTGCCTGGCACATCCGCAGAAAAACTGGCCCCTGCCGGTACCAGGTAGTCCTCCACCGTCCGGCCATTTGCCTTGCCCGTCGCTAAACTAACACGAGATGCGTCAATCCCCTTCTCCAACACCAGGTAATCCTTGGCGTTGATCGCCCGTCTCGCTGCCGGATCCACAACCTTAAGATGCTTGTTCTTCTGCGCCGCCTCTTGTTCCCTCGCGGTCTTGGCCTTCTCCCTGGCATCCGAATGGCCCACCAGAACAGCCTTGGCATCGGAATGTCTTTGCAACTCCAGCGCTACTCCATCCAGGCAGGCCTTGGCTTCGTTATTCACCCGCACCGGCCGCTGCGCATCGTTGGCAAAGCTGATTGAGCACAACACCTGTGTGCGCGGCGCAGGTGCCGCATACGGGGCCAGAATTAGTACATAGGTGTTGGTGCTTGCCGTTTGACTCTTGTCGTCGCTCACATTGCAGGTGATGCCCGCCGCCCCAACCGCTGCTCCTGTGGAATGAAACACTGCCGTGACGCCGCTGCCCTCTACTGTCCCGCCTGATGCCGAGTAGCTGTAGGTCAACGGGCGGTTCTGAGGGCTCATTCCGGCGCAGGTGATCGTACTGCTCTCGCCCGGCTTGATGGTGTCCGGGTTGGCCGAGCAGCTGATGGTCGGCGGCTCAAAGGCTCTCACCGTAAAGCTGGTCGTGGCATCCGCGCTTTGCCACGGCTTGGCGCCTTCCTTGCCCGCCTTGCCTTCCATTACGCGGCACTTTACCGTATAGGTCTCCGGCGTCAGCCTGCTGGTATCCACCGTGGCCGTCGCCTCGTTACCTGACACCCCGCTGCCGCTCCACGCATAAACCACATGCAGCTTGGGATTCAGCTCGCCCGCCGTCGCCGTCAACATCACCGGATCGCCCGCAAAAACAATCGACGGTTTCGCCGTGCAAGACAGAGTCGCTTGCGGCGGAGCCTCCACCGGGCCCCTGTTATATACAACTCCGGCGCTCAAGCGAATTGTATTGATGCTGACGTCTCCACCCAGGGTCGGATGAAAGTCTACATTGATGTATTCATAGTCAGCCTGAATTAAACGAAGCGACAAATGATGTCGCACCCTGTAGTCCAGCCCGCCGCCGATGGTTATGCTCGGACCCCACGTATAGCTGTTTTCAACTGGCCCGTCTACCATCGATGCGCCGCCTGTCACATGCGCAAACGTCGTAAATGTCGGCGATGGATTTCGCAAAATCAATCCGCCCATCACCGTCGTAAAGCCGTCGTTGTTGCCGTGCGTGCCGCCTTGCCCCGGTGGATTTGAATTTTGTATGCCCCACTCGTGATAGCCGCTTTCCACCTGCAATCCAATATTCCGTTTGAAAAAATACGAAATGCCGAAGATCCCGCCTATGGGAATGGCATCGTAGGAGCCAACCAAATTAGGAGTCATGTCCGTGCGTATCACGGTTGCATGTGGCGACAAATAACTATACCCCAAAAATATATCCCACTTCGATGCCGTGTCGCGATGAAAAACCCCTTCTGCGGCTGGAGCAACCTGGGAGGTCAAGCTTACAGGCGCCATAGCCAGAATCGCCATTGCAGTTGCCCATCTCACAGACCTCGACACTTTCAAAAACATGCACTCTTCCTTAAAGATCAATCTCCGGGCACAAAATGGGCAGTGCGACAAATGGTCCATGCTGACAGAGAACGCTTGCAATCATCCCGTCTGAATTCGGCGCCTCAATGTTGGGGATACATTATCCGTATGTTCTTATAAACAAACGTATCACTATTTAAGGCAGTTTCTTATGCAAGGATTACTAACATCAGCATACGCTATTGCCTTTTCTGATACCTCTACTTTAGGAACATCCAGAATTGCACAGTAATCTTTTGATCTCTCTATATCGCCTGGAGTACTCCCGCCTATCCCAGATTCAAAGTCTTCATCAGGCTGCGCGGTTCTCTCTGAATCTTCTCTTGCAGAAGCGTCAGTGCGTAGATCAGTTGCTCCGGTCGCGGCGGGCAACCCGGAACGTACACATCCACAGGGACCACCTGGTTAACGCCCTGCACAATCGCATAGTTATTGAAGACCCCGCCCGACGTAGCGCAGGCTCCCATCGAGATCACCCACTTCGGCTCCGGCATCTGGTCATAGAGACGGCGCAGCACCGGAGCCATCTTCTGCGAAACCCGCCCGGCCACGATCATCACATCCGACTGTCGCGGAGAAGGCCGGAAGACCTCCGCCCCGAAGCGCGCAATGTCGTAGCGCGAGGCCCCCGTCGACATCATCTCTATCGCGCAGCAGGCCAAGCCAAATGTCATCGGCCAAAGCGAGTTCTTTCGTATCCAGTTCACCGCATAATCCAGCGAGGTCAGCAGGATGCCCTCCGGCACTTCATAGCCGTAGTTAGCCTCCATCACTTTGGCGCGATTGTTCGCGCTGCTCTCCAACGCTCCAAATAGATACCGATCCCGCCCCGCCGTCGCCACCATGCTTCTACTATACCTCTCTTCCTCCTCTATAGAGTTGCCGCACTGAGACCCAGCCGCAGCCTTCCCTTTACCTGCTTCGTTTTCCTCAGCTTAACGGCAGATCTTCATGGGTTCCTTATTCGCGCTATTTTATCTTTTTATGAGTTACGCGCTCATCTCAGGGCCATTACTCACCACGATTTTTTCTGGAAGTGAAAAACTTATGTGCAGTCGTGCAATAAAACTGCTGTTACTCTCCATCCTGCTGGCAATCCCGTCAATAATTCTGGCTCAGCCCGCCACACCCGCCGCTCAAGCCCCCGCCACGCAGGCGCAAATCGCCGCCCTCCAGCAGGCCGTGGACGCCAACAAGCTCGCCTCCGCCAACGCGCAGTCCGCCGGAGACAACGCATGGATGCTGGTCTCCGCCGCGCTCGTCCTGCTCATGACCGGTCCCGGACTCGCCCTCTTCTATGGCGGCCTGGTTCGCAAAAAGAACATTCTCGCCACCATGATGCAAAGTTTTACCATGATGGGCCTGGTCACTATCATCTGGGCCGTTGTCGGATACTCGCTAGCCTTCGGTCACGGCAACTGGTTCATCGGCAGCTTCCACCATCTCTTTCTGCGCGGCGTCACCCTCACTCCCAACGCCGAATACGCCGCCACCATTCCCGAGCAGACCTTCATGGTCTACCAGCTCATGTTCGCCATCATCACCCCGGCGCTCATCACTGGAGCCTTTGCCGAACGCATGAAGTTCAGCGCCATGGCCATCTTTCTCTCCCTCTGGTCGCTCATCGTCTACTGTCCCATGGCCCACATGGTCTGGGGCGCTGACGGATTGCTCAGCCTCAATAATCCCCACGCTCCTCTTCCCTCGCTCGACTTTGCCGGAGGAACCGTCGTCCACATCACCAGCGGCGTCTCCGCCCTCATCTGCTGCCTCTATCTCGGCAAGCGCATCGGATACCCCCACACAAAAATGCAGCCCCACTCCATGGTGATCAGCTTCATCGGAGCATGCCTGCTCTGGGTAGGTTGGTTCGGCTTCAATGCCGGCAGCGCTCTCGCCGCTAGCTCTCTGGCCACCAGCGCCTTCGTCAACACCCACTTCGCCGCCGCCGCTGCCGCCGTCGGATGGTCCATCGCCGAGTGGATTCACAACGGCAAGCCCACCGCCCTCGGAGCCATCTCCGGTGCGGTTGCCGGTCTGGTCGCCATCACGCCAGCCTCCGGTTTTGTACAGCCCATGAGCGCACTCTTCATCGGTTTCGCCGCCGGGCTTCTCTGCTTCGCCATGGTCTTTATTGTCAAAAGATTCTTCGGCTACGACGACTCTCTCGACGCCTTCGGTGTTCATGGAGCCGGCGGAACCCTCGGCGCGCTGCTCACCGGCATCTTTGCCGCCGCCGTCATCAACTCCAACAATCACGACGCAGCCGGCAACGTGATCTCCGGAGCCATCGACGGACATTGGGGGCAGTTGCTCAATCAATCCGCCGGAGTTGCCTGTGCCTGGGGCATCTCCATCGTTGGAACTCTGCTGCTGCTCTTCATCGTCGATAAAACCGTCGGCCTGCGCGTTTCGCCGCAAGATGAAGCCCAGGGCCTCGACCTCTCCCAGCACGATGAGGAAGGTTACGACTTCAACTCGTAGAATGTGTTTCAACCTGAACTTGTAGTGTGTGTTTCATAAACACGCTTTGTATCAGGGCACGACTTCAGTCGTGCCGAAACACAGCAAAATCAATGCGGGCTTTAGCCCCTGTGGAATTGTTGGATTGCCGCAATGATGTATTCAGAGATTCACTGACAAAGCGTTGTATTTTTCCTTCCCTCCGATTCAACTGATCGAATCGGTACGACAACAAGATTCGCCGGGAGCGGCCACAAAAGCCCTCCCGCTTGTTACGCCGATAATCGAGGATTCTGCATATGGTCAAGATAGAAGCTATTGTTCAGCCCTCAAAGCTGGATGCGGTAAAAGAAGCGCTGCTCGAGGCGGGCATTGAAGGCATGACCATCCTCGAAGCGCGCGGCCATGGCCGCCAAAAGGGTCACACCGAGTTCTATCGCGGCAATGAATACACCGTCGATCTCCTGCCCAAAATCAAGATCGAGATGATCGTCAAGGATGATCTCAAAGCCAGGGCCATCGAGGCCATCCTAAGCACGGCCCGCACCGGCCGCATCGGCGACGGCAAAATCTTCACCAGCCGCATTGACGAAGCCATCCGCATCCGCAACGACGAACGCGGCGAATCCGTCCTCTGAAGAAGATTCATAAAGAGCAGCGCCTGACGCCCCAATAACTAACTATGCCCCATCCATTCGCGCACTTGGCGAATGGGTGGGATATCTGTATCTATTGTCTTTTATGGTCTTTGATCTGAGCCCCATTCTCTTCACCTCATGTAAGTCGCTGAATCAGCCCACGAGTGAATCAAACGATGAAATCGATAGAATGTTTTGTCCTCTGGCTAGAAGCGACCAGTTCTTCGCCTTTTATCCGTTTTTTGACAGAAATCTTTACGGGTTCCTTATTTTACGCCAAATCTTCATGGGTTCCTTATACGAAAAGCCATAGAGTTTTTTCAATACTCACGCAATCCTTATATCAGCCGCAAGCATCCAGGCTGGCGTGAGTGATCTCTGCTTGCCATCGTATGTTTTTGAGGAGTGGAATCCTTATGCTTCGTCGCGCAATCAAACTGTTCGTTCTCTCTGCCCTGTTGGGAATCCCGGCAATCGCATTAGCTGTAGCCCCCGACTTGAAACCCTCGCCTCCCGCCACCCAAGCACAGGTCGCCGCGCTCCAACAGGCCATCCGCGACGCTCAGTCCTCAGGCGACAACGCATGGGTGCTGGTTTCTGCCGCACTGGTCCTCATGATGACCGCCCCTGGCCTGGTCCTCTTCTATGGCGGCCTTGTCCGCCGCAAAAACATTCTCGCCACCATGATGCAGAGCTTCGCCATGATGGGCCTCATTACTGTTCTATGGGCGCTGGTCGGCTACTCGCTGGCCTTTGGCGCGGGCAATGGATTCATCGGCGGCTTTGAACACGCCTTCCTGCACGGAGTCGGCTTGAGTCCCAATCCCAACTATGGCGGAACCATCCCCGAACAGACCTTCATGGTCTACCAGCTTATGTTCGCCATCATCACCCCGGCGCTCATCACCGGCGCATTTGCCGAGCGCGTCAAGTTCAGCTCCATGGCCGTCTTTCTTGTTTTCTGGTCGCTGGTCGTCTACTGTCCACTAGCTCACATGATCTGGGGCGTCGGCGGAATCCTCAACATTACCGGAGGCCGCTGGCCGGTCCTCGACTTTGCCGGCGGCACAGTCGTCCACATCAGCAGCGGCGTCTCCGCCTTGGTCTGCGCCATCTATCTGGGCAAGCGCGTTGGCTACCCGCAGCAGAACATTACGCCTCACTCCATGGTGCTCAGCTTCATCGGCGCCGGCATGTTGTGGGTGGGATGGTTCGGCTTCAACGCCGGCAGTGCGCTGAATGCCGGGCCTCTGGCCACCAGCGCTTTTGTCAACACGCAATTCGCCGCCGCCGCCGCCGCTATCGGATGGGTCGTTGCCGAGTGGCTGCAAAACGGCAAACCCACCGCCCTCGGCGCCATCTCCGGTGCGGTTGCCGGACTGGCCACCATCACCCAGGCCTCAGGATATGTTCAACCCATGAGCGCGCTCGTCATCGGCCTCATCGCCGGCGTCGTTTGCTCCTTCATGGTCTTCAATGTCAAAAAGTTTTTCGGCTACGACGACTCCCTCGACGCCTTTGGTGTTCACGGAGTTGGTGGAACCATGGGCGCTCTCTTCACCGGCCTGCTCGCCTCCGGCGCCATCAACGCCGTCTTCGGCAAAAATGCCGCCGGACAGCCCAACCCCACTGGAGCCATCGACGGCAACTGGCATCAGGTCCTTAATCAGTCCATCGGCATGGGAATTGGTTGGGCGCTGGCTATCGCCGGCACTCTGCTCCTGCTCTTCCTGGTCGACAAGACCATGGGCCTGCGCGTCTCCGCCGCCGACGAAGATCAAGGCCTGGATCTCTCCCAGCACGGCGAGGAAGGCTACGACCTCAACACGTAAGTCGATTGTTTTGCATTTGTTTTTTGCACGGGTGCCCCCGGTCCCTCGCATTTGGGGACCGGGGAAACGAATCCGCTTAAGATATCGGCGCAATCCAACAATAATCCGGCGGCAGCAGTTCACAAAACCGCTCCCGCCTGTTACGCTTTCAATCGAGGATTCTGCACATGGTCAAGATAGAAGCTATTATTCAGCCCTCTAAGCTGGATGCGGTCAAAGAAGCGCTGCTCGAAGAAGGCATCGAAGGCATGACCATCCTGGAGGCGCGCGGTCACGGCCGCCAGAAGGGACACACGGAGTTTTATCGCGGCAATGAATACACCATCGACCTGCTGCACAAAATCAAGATCGAGCTGGTGGTCAACGACGACCGCAAAGACAGGGTCCTAAGCGCCATTCTCGGCGCGGCCCGCACCGGCCACATCGGCGACGGCAAAATCTTCATCAGTCGCGTCGACGAAGCCATCCGCATCCGCAACGACGAGCGCGGCGAATCCGTCCTCTGACCAACGAACGCTGGGTGCCCCTGGTCCCTAGCATTTGGGGACCAGGGATTCACATATCTCCGAATTACGGGTGTCCCACCCATTCGCGCACTTCGCGAAACGCCTAGTCCCTCTTTTTCACCCTCAAATTATTCAGCGCATACTCCATAAACCGCGGCTCGAAGTGCGGCGCCTGTCCCATAAATCTGCACGTCGCCACCACTTGATCCACAATGAACTTCGGCTGATATGCCGCCAGCTCAAGCCCATGTTCCTTCCCCAGCTTATGCACTATCGCGTTGAAAACTTCGCTGGGCATAGTCAATCCCTGCCGCGCGCACTCTTTATCAAATATCCGCCGGTAATTTTCCACGCTGGGCGCGCCCACCTCGATCTTGTAGGGCAACCGCCGCAGAAACGCCGGGTCCATCAGCTCTTCCGGCTCCATATTCGTCGAAAAAATCACCAGTTCCTCAAACGGCACGCTGAAGCTCTTGCCCGTATGCAATTTCAAATAATCAACGCGACTCTCCAGCGGCACAATCCATCGATTCAGCAGGCTGGTAGGGCTCACCAATTGCCGCCCAAAGTCGTCGATGACAAAACACCCCCCCAGAGCCTTCAGGTGCAGCGGCGCTTCGTAATAGTGGCCCGTCTCGTTGTAGCGAAGTTCCAGCATCTCCAGCGTCAGTTCGCCGCCCGTCGCCACGAACGGCCTGCGGCACGGAACCCAGCGCGCATCATATTCCTCCGCCCGCACAAACGAAATTTCGCTTTCGTCGCCCAGTTCCGTGGGGCTCACCGCCACGTGAATACTGGGATCGAAGAAGCGGATGATCTGCCCCTCCACAATGATCGAGTACGGCACGTAGATCACGTCGCTGAACACGCTGCCCAGTGAATGTGCGAACGACGTCTTGCCATTCCCCGGCGGTCCATACAGCAGCATCGCCCGCCCGGAATTCAGCGCTGGGCCGCTCTGCTCCACAATGCTCTCATCAAACGTCAGCTCCCCCAACGCCGCGCGGATGCGCTCAAAGGTCACACGTTCGTTGGTCAGCTTCTGCACGCTCACCTGGTAGGTAAACTCATCCAGCGTCACCGGCGCGGCGCCCGCATAGCGCAATCGCTCCAGAGCGTCGATCGTCCAGCGCTTGCCCTCATCGGTGAACGTATAGCTCATATCGATGGGGTTGTCGGAGTAGCCCATGCCCAGCGTGTGCAGCAGCTTCCGATCCACCGCCATCGCCACCAGTTCCGCCACAATGTGGTAAGGCAAACGAATAGCATCGACGTATTGCCGGCAGGTCGCCAGACGGTTCGTATAGATCAGCCTCATCAACAGGCTCAGCAAATCAATTTCGTCGATCCCCGTAGCTGCAAGATGAGCCGGCTCCATCGGGATGCGTTTCAGAAAGGCCTCCAGCGCCGGCTGCCCAATGACTCCCATCGCCACCAGGTTATCGCCCAACCGTCGCCCGTTGCCCGCCTGCAAGCGCAGAGCCTCGCCCACCTCATCCATCGTGACAAGGTTAGCCCGCACCAGCAGATCCCCTAATCGTATGTGCGCGCCGATAATCCCCTCCTCAACCCATCCTGTCGGATGGAACTCCCCTTGTCGTTGTTATCGTCCTGTCACTCCCTTTCAATCACCGCGTTCCACTCCCATGAGTAACCGCTAACCTCGCACTCCAACCCCCCAACGTGTACTCTTGAAGTGGTCAGACCCCTTCACT
>Ga0181520_10004838_pt1 | contig 22082 bp, 23 predicted proteins | sample PEATcosm2014_Bin_29_FD_132451 | JGI IMG/M metagenome (GOLD analysis project Ga0181520, IMG submission 132451) | Peatland microbial communities from MTU Mesocosm Facility, Houghton, MI, USA - PEATcosm2014_Bin02_30_metaG | ecosystem: Environmental > Terrestrial > Soil > Wetlands > Peat | place...
GCTGACGAGAAAGCCTGCCCTGTCTGCGGTGAGACCATCAAGGCCGTCGCAATCAAGTGCCGTTTCTGCAATACGGACCTGACTGCGTTTGCCGCGACAAAGGATCAGGAAACCGAGAAAGATCTGTTCGTCGGGCACCCGGCCATCATCTATACGGTCGGCCAGTTGACGCCGTTTGTCATTGTGATCGCCGTGACAATACTTGTGGGGTATTTGATGAAAGCCGGGTACGTTGGGAGCTCTGGGCCCGACGTTACCTATTTGTGCCTGTTTTTTGTGGTCGCGTGCGCAGCCATCTGTATCCATTACTACCTAAGGAGCCGAAGCACCCACTACGAGATCACGACGCAGCGGATCAAACTCGAACACGGCCTGCTTTCAAAAGTTCAGGAGTCCCTCGAACTATTTCGCATCGACCATTTTGAGTTACGCAAGCCGCTGGGAAAGCGGTTGCTCGGCCAGGCATCGCTGCATCTGTTTTCATCCGATGCCGAACTCGAGAATTTTTCAATTTATGGGGTACCTAACCTGGAGTCTCTCGCGGATGAAATGCGAAACTGCCAGCTTCGCGAGCGTACCCGCCGGGGGTTAACGACCTTTGTGAGGGCTTAAGCTCCCGCCCTTTCAATCCAGAAAAGACTTTCACGGATTTTTCGATCTCTTCGCGGCCTGCGGTTTGGAATAAGTGGCATTGCGCCACCGGCAGCCAAACGAGCCCGATGCAAAAAACTTCAACCCCGAATGCAAAGGAAAATCAGGAAAATCATGGCAAAAACTTATTACGATCACGATGCCGACCTCAGCTTGATCCAGGCGAAGAAAGTGGCCATCATTGGCTACGGATCGCAGGGACATGCGCATGCCCTCAACCTCAAGGATTCGGGCGTGCAGGTAAAGGTGGGCCTGGCGGCGAACTCCAAATCGATTGCCAAGGCGCAGAAGGCCGGTCTCGAAGTGACCACCGTTGCCGAGGCCACAAAATGGGCCGACGTCGTGATGGTGCTCGTTCCCGATCAAACCGCGGCCAAATTGTATGCCGAGGAGATCGGGCCGAACTTGAGCGCGGGCAAGCTGGTCATGTTTGCCCACGGCTTCAACATCCACTTCAAGACGATTGTGCCGGCAGCGGGCATCGACGTGGGCATGGCCGCGCCCAAGGCGCCGGGCCATCGCGTGCGTGAAGTTTTCGTTGAAGGCGGCGGCGTGCCCGGCCTCATCGCCGTCCACCAGGACGCGACAGGCAACGCACACGCTCTCTCGCTCAGCTACCTCAAGGGCATCGGCTGCACACGCGCGGGAGCTTTGGAGACGACTTTCAAGGAGGAGACCGAGACCGATCTCTTCGGCGAGCAGGCTGTGCTGTGCGGCGGCGTGAGCGCGCTTATCAAGGCCGGCTATGAGACTCTCACGGAAGCCGGCTATCAGCCCGAGAGCGCCTACTTTGAAGTCCTGCACGAGCTCAAGCTGATCGTCGACCTGATCTATCGCGGCGGCCTCGCCTACATGCGCTACTCGATCTCGGACACCGCCGAATACGGCGATTACGTTTCGGGGCCGCGCGTGATCGGCGCCGAGAGCAAGAAGGCGATGAAGCAGATTCTCGCCGAGATTCAGGATGGGACGTTCGCGAAGAAATTCCTCGCCGATCAGAACTCGGGAAAGAAGGAGTTTCTGGCCTTCCGCGAGGCGGAGGCAAAGCACCCCGTCGAGATCGTCGGCAAGAAACTGCGCGCGGCAATGCCGTTCCTCGATCCGGTAACGGTGGAGGAAGTGGCGAAGACGCGGTAGCGAAAGGCGAGCCTTTAGCTCTTAGCTTTTAGCAGGAGGCTGGGTTATCAGATCCGTTGCCCAGTTCTCTCTCCCTGCAAGCCCTGAAACAGAGTCAAAGACCTTATCTCCGGTGACGAGGGTTGCGCCAACAGCGATGGCATGTGCGGCAATCAGCATGTCCATGCTTTCGAGAGGCCGCCCCGCTGCTTCCTGTTGCGCGCGCAACTGGCCATAAGCACGGGCCTCGGCAGAACCGAGAGGCAGAACCTGGATGCGGGCGAGGAACCAGCGAATTGCGTGGCGAAGGTTTTGGGCGTTTGGGTTCCTGGCGAGGCCAAATTCCAGCTCAAATTCCGTGACGATGGAAATACAGGCGACTTCATCGGCTCCCAGCGCCGCAAGCCGGGCCCTGGCTGCGGGAGATTTGCTTTTGAGGATATAGCTGACGCTATTGGTGTCGAGCATATAGAGCCGGCTCATAGCTCGTCGCGGTCTTGAAGCGGGCCCTGGTTGCGGTCGGCCAGGAAGTCATCCGGAAACCCGGCCTTGTCCAGGGCGGCATACACCTCGTCCCAACTGTCCGGCGCCTGCGACAGGATCACGTCCCCGCTTTGCGCGTCGCGGCGAATGTAGACTTCCTTCGACGTGAAGCGGTACTCGGCAGGGATGCGGACAGCCTGACTCCGTCCGCTCATGAAAACGCGCGCTTTTTCAGCCTGTGCCATCTTCCGCCTCATGATATATATCATGCCATATCTCATCATCTGCGGCAACCTTCCGATCTGTTTTCTGGGGTAGGATGTTGCATGAAACGCTGAATCGGAGTACAATGTTTCATGTAACGGACGGTCCGCCATGGGTTCTTCAATCACACAACGCGTCCGCAAGCACCGCGAGCAACTCCGCGCCGCCGGCTTGAGACCAGTGCAGCTTTGGCTGCCGAACACATCCTCGGAGAGTTTCCGCAAGAAGTGCGAGGGCGAATCCCTTTCGCTGGCCAACGATCCGCTCGAGGCCGAAACCCTCGCATGGATCGCTGAAGTTGCCGACACGGACGGCTGGGTATGAAACGCGGCGACCTGGTCCCCGTCGTATTGGCGGGAGCCTACGGTAAGCCGCGGCCGGCTCTGGTCATTCAATCGGATCTTTTCGCGCGACATCCCTCGGTAACGATTTTGCCTGTCACCACTGAGCTGCGGCCAATCGAGACGTTTCGAATCGCCGTCAATCCTTCGCCGAAGAACGGTCTTCGAGCACCTTCGCAGATTATGGTGGACAAGGCGCACACGATTCCGCGTGACAAAGCCGGCGCGCCTTTTGGCGAATTGGAATTGCGAACACTCAAGGCCGTTGATCGCTCGCTCGCCGTCTTCCTTGGTTTGGGTTAGTGCAGAATCTGGTTACGTACCGCACGGCGCAATCCAACGTCCTTGCCTCTGCCTTGTAGAATCGACCTGAAACCCCGCCTCAATCCGGCTTGGGAGGCTCCTTGCTTTACTGGCTGCTCTACGAAAAGCTGTTTCCGTTCTTTCACCCGTTCCGGATCTTCCGCTACCTGACTTTTCGTACCGTCTTTGCCTCGCTCACCGCGCTGCTGATCGCGCTCTGCATCGGGCCGTACGTGATTCAGAAGCTGAGGGAGTTTCAGATCGGCCAGTTTGTGCGCGAGGACGGGCCTCAATCGCACATGAAGAAGACGGGAACGCCGACCATGGGAGGCGTGCTCATCTGCATCGCCATTCTGCTGCCCACGGTACTGTGGTCGGACCCGGCAAATCCGTTCGTTTGGGTTGTGGTTTTTTCAACGCTGGCGTACGGCGCTATCGGGTTTGCCGACGATTACATCAAAGTGGTGCAGCGGCGCAGCCTGGGATTGACGGTGCGGGCGAAGCTGCTTTGGCAGGGGCTGGCTGGCGTGTCGGTTGCCGTAGCGCTGATCGTGCTGGACCAATTCGATATGTTTTCCACGCGGCTTTCCGTGCCCTTCATCAAGAGCCTTCACCCCGATCTCTTGTGGCACGGCTGGCCGGTGACGCTGCCGCACATGGCCCTCTTCGCGTTTGTGCCATTCGTACTGTGGGTGGTGCTCTGGCTGGTGGGTACGTCGAACGCAGTGAACCTGACCGACGGCCTGGACGGGCTGGCCATCGGCTGCACCATCATCGCCGCCGGTGCACTGGCTGTGCTCACTTACGTCAGCGGCCACGCTGTCTTTGCCGAATACCTGGAGCTGCAGCGCATGCCCATGGTGGGCGAGCTGACGGTCTTCTGCGGATCGATGGTGGGCGCGTCGATCGGATTTCTCTGGTACAACGCTCATCCGGCGGAGATCTTCATGGGCGACGTCGGCTCCCTGGCGCTGGGCGGCGCCATCGGCACCGTGGCCATCATCATCCGGCAGGAGTTGCTGTTGCCGTTCATCGGCGGAATCTTCATTTTGGAAGCGGTCTCGGTGATCTTGCAGGTGGGCAGCTACAAGTTGCGCAAGAAGCGAATTTTCAAGATGGCGCCGCTGCACCACCACTTCGAGCAGTTGGGCTGGAGCGAGTCGAAGGTGATCGTGCGCTTCTGGATCGGCGCTCTGGTGTTTGCATTGTTTGCACTCACTACCCTGAAATTGCGCTAGCAGCCGCCCGCTACGCACGCGGCGCGGTGCACAATGAAGTTGTCGCGGCGGCGTTAGGAACAAATGATGGAATTGAAGGGCAAAAAGGTTCTGGTGGTGGGGCTGGGAAAGTCGGGACTGGCGGCGGCGCTGTTTTTGCGCCACAAGGGCGCGCAGGTGACGGTCTCCGATATTCGCTCTGCCGAGTCTTTGGCCAAGGAGATTCCGGCGCTGCTCGACGAGGGGATCATGGTGGAGGCGGGCGGTCATGGACTGTTGACCTTCCGCCGTCAGGACCTGATTGTGGTGAGCCCCGGCGTGCCGCTGAATACCCCGGAGCTGGTGCAGGCCAGGAACTTCGGCCGCCCGGTCATCGGCGAACTGGAACTGGCAGCACGATTCCTCAAGGGCAAGATTCTGGCCATCACGGGATCGAATGGGAAGACGACAACGACCGCGCTGGCGGGCGAGATTCTGAAAGAGGCCGGCTATTCCACGCTGGTTGCCGGTAACATCGGTCTGCCGGTAGTGGGCGTGATCGAAGAAAGCACGGACGACACCTGGTCGGTTCTTGAAGTTTCGAGCTTCCAACTGGAGAGCACGGAAGAATTCCACCCAAAGATCGCGGTGATCCTGAACATCACGCCCGATCACCTGGACCGGCACGGAACCTTTGAGAACTATGCGCTGGCCAAGGAGCGCATCTTTGCAGTGCAGGACTCGAACGATAGCGTGGTGCTGAACGCTGACAATGCCCGCACCGCCGAGGCTGCAGCGCGCTCGCACGCGCCGGTTTATTGGTTTTCAGCGAAGCACGAGGTGAGCCGGGGCGCCTGGGCGCAGAACGGGACGGTAGTCTACCGGTCAGCATCGGATGCGGGGCCGGAGGCGGCGATTGAGACCATCTTGCCGCTCGCGAAGATTTCGCTCAAGGGCGAGCACAACGTGGAAAATGTGCTGGCAGCAGTGTGCGCGGCGCGGCTGGCCGGCGTGACCCCCGCTGTGATCGCCCGCGCCATTGAGAAATTTCATGCGGTGGAGCATCGCCTGGAATACGTGGCCACCATCAATGGCGTTGAGTTCTACAACGACTCGAAGGCTACGAATGTGGATGCAACCGCGAAAGCTCTGGCTTCGTTTCCGGGGGGCATTCATTTGATTCTGGGCGGCAAGGACAAGAATTCGGACTATACGACGCTATCGCCTTTGCTGCGCGAGCGGGTTCGCGCCATCTACACCATCGGCGCGGCGGCGGCCAAGATCGAATCGCATCTGCGCGGCGTGGCGCCAATCCATTCGTGCGAGACACTGGCCAACGCGGTAGGCACCGCGGTTGCTGCCGCTCGGCCCGGCGAAGTGGTGCTGCTGGCGCCGGCCTGCTCCAGCTTCGATCAGTTTGAGAACTACGAGCAGCGCGGGCGCGTGTTCAAGCAGCTTGTCGCGGATCAGAAAGATTGGAAGGCAAAGCAGAACGCGTAGGCGCCGTGGGCGCGTTTTGTAAGAGGGCACGACTTTCAGTCGTGCGGGGAGTGGCAACAGGCAGAAGCGGGTTGAGGGATTAGAGGATCGGCTGAGAGAAACATGGCGAAGCGAGTTGGCGTTGACAAATGGCTGTTCTTCACCACGCTGGTGCTGGTGGTCACCGGGCTGGTGATGGTCTTCTCGGCTTCAGCTGTCGTCGATCAGGAAAAGTACCACTCGGCCTACACCTTCATCCTGACGCAGGCCGTTTGGGCGGCAGTGGGTGTGGTGGCAATGCTCGTGCTGATGCACGTGGACGTGAGCCGCTACAACTCGCCGCGCTTTATCTATCCCGCCCTCTCGATTACGACCGTCTTGCTGGTGCTTGTCTTCCTCATGCCCGGCTCGCACCACACGCATCGCTGGATTCGCTTCGGCGATTTTTTCACTCTCCAACCCTCCGAAATCGCCAAGCCGGTGCTGGTGCTGTTTCTGGCATGGTTTTTGCAGACGCGCCTCGGCGCCATGCGCGACTGGAAGGGGACGCTCGTGCCCGCGGCCCTCATTCCCGGCCTGTTTGTCGTGCTTGTGGCTGCGCAGCCCGACCTGGGAACGGCGCTGGTGCTGGCGGGCGTGGCGGCAATGATTCTGGTGCTGGCGGGGATGGAATGGAAGGTCCTTCTGGGCGCGATCGCCGCTGCGTTGCCCGTGCTGGCCGCGTTGCTGCTCATGGTTCCGTGGCGGCGGGCGCGCATGCTCGTCTTTCTCAATCCCGAATCCGATCCGCAGGGCGCCGGCTATCACATCTATCAGTCTCTAATTGCCGTAGGTACAGGCGGGCTGACGGGCCACGGCTATATGGAAGGGATGCAGAAACTGTTTTTTCTGCCCGAGGCTGCGACCGACTTCATCTTCGCCAACATCGCCGAGGAGCTGGGATTCGTTGGGGCCATGTTCATCGTGCTGCTGTTTGGCCTGTTTGGCGTCCGCGGATTGCGTACGGCGTTCCGCTGCAGCGATCCCTTTGCGCGGCTGGCCGCTTTCGGCATCACCATTACGATTCTGCTGCAGGCCTTCTTCAACATCAGCGTTGTGCTTTCGCTGGTTCCCAACAAAGGCATTCCTTTGCCGCTGATCTCGCATGGAGGCACTTCGTTGTTTTGCACGCTGGCGTCGATTGGGGTTCTGCTGAATATCTCGCGACGAGCCGAGTGAGAGAAGCAGGGACCAAGGGAACGAGGGACCAAGGGAACAGGCGCGCCGCGCGCGAATCTGCCCAAGGTAAACTTCCAGTATGCAGTTCGCGAAGAAACTGCGCGAGCGCGTTCGCCGCGGAGAAATTACATCGAGCGTTCGGATCTGGATGAGCCCGCATGTGCGCGCGGGCGGGCGATACCGCATGGAGGATGGAGAGATCGAGGTCGACTCGATTGAGCTCATCGGCTTCCCCGACATCACTCCCGAGCTCGCCCGCGAATCGGGATTCCTCGGCGTGCTCGACCTGCTCAAAACCGCAAAGCATGGGCGCGGCGAAAAGATTTACCTGGTTCGCTTCCACTTTCTGCCGCCGCGCCGCGCAAGAAGCTCTCAAAAAGCCATCTCGCAACAAAACTCCGCAGGCCAGCCGCTGACCGCGTCCAACGAGTGATCGTGAGCTGCGCCAACTCAGCCAGGAGGCGGGCGATACACTGACCACAGACAACTGCGAACCGTGAACTCCACATTGAAAATCTTGATTGCCGGCGGCGGCACGGGCGGCCACATCATTCCCGCGCTGGCCGTGGCGCGCGCGCTGGTCGAGCGGCACGCGGCTGAAGTCATTCTTGTCGGGACGGCTCGCGGGATGGAGTCGCGCCTCGTGCCTGAGGCGGGATTCCCGCTCAAGCTGATCGATGTGGGCCCGCTCAAAAGCGTCTCGCTCATGACCCGGCTGCGGACTCTCTCCCGTTTGCCGCGCAGCATTGGCGATTGCAAGGAGCTGATGCGCGAATTCCGCCCGAGTGCGGTGCTGGGCGTCGGCGGTTATGCGTCAGGGCCGGCGATGTTCGCCGCGCTACGGCTGAAGATTCCAACCATGGCCTTTGAGCCGAATGCGATGCCGGGCCTGGCCAACCGGCTCGTCGGCAAGCGGGTGCAGGCCGCGGCCATCAACTTTCCGAAAGCGGCAAAATGGTTCCGCAACGCTGAAGTCACCGGGGTTCCCGTGCGGCAGGAGTTCTTTTCGCTTGAAGCACCGTCGGACGCGCCGCACCTGCTTGTCTTCGGCGGCTCGCAGGGGGCACGGCTCTTCAACATCCATTTGCCGCACAACATTAAGTCTCTGCTCAATGCGGTGCCTGGCCTCACGGTTCTGCACCAGAGCGGAATGCGCAATTTTGAAGCCACCCATGCGGCTTACAAGGCCAGCGGGGCCGACCCCGCGCGCTGGCTGGTGCGCCCGTTCCTCGACAAGATGGCGGCGGAGTTTGCCCGGGCACACTTGGTCATGTCGCGCAGCGGCGCATCGACTGTGGCCGAAGAAGCGGCGGCCGGCAAGCCCGCGCTGCTGGTGCCGTTTGCCGCCGCGACCGACCAGCACCAACGGCGCAACGCCGAAGCCATGGTCGACGCCGGGGCTGCAATGATGCTGGAGGAAAGCCATCTGGAGATTCCCGACACCTTGCTCTTGGTACTCACCGGCCTTTTCAGCGATCCGGAGCGGCTCGCCGCGATGTCCGCTGCTGCGCGCACGCAGGCGCATCCGGGGGCGGCGGAGAAGATCGCCGACAAACTAGCTGAACTGGCGGGGAAGCACCGGAGTTAGCGGGGTTAGTGGAGCTGGCGTTGCGGCTCCAGCGCAAACAAAAAGCCCGCCTGCCGAAGCAAGCGGACTTTGTCATCCATCAGCGGAACTTCAATTGTCCGCCGTAAGCCGGTATTACCGGTGTCGTTTACCGATGTCCACCACCACCGCCGTGGCCGCCGCCGCCTCCACCATGGAAGCCGCCGCCACCGCCGCCGCCGTGATAGCCACCGCCGCCGCTGAATCCACCGCGCGCGCCGCCACTATAACTGTGCGCAACGCCGCCACCGCTGTAGCCGCGTGCACCGCCGCCTACGTAGCCACGTCCGCCGCCGGTATAACCGCGACCAGCATAGCCTCCGCGTGCGCCGTAGCCGTATCCGCCACGGTAGCCGTAGCCGCCACGATAGCCGTAGCCATATCTGCCGCCCCAGCCCCAGTGGTACCAGGGGCCGACGCCGATAAAGAGGCCGCCGTAGAACCAGTCAGGACCGTAATAGCCGTAGGGGGCGCAGGCATAGGGGTAATACGAGTAGTAGCCCCACGCGCAATCCGGGGGACCGTAATTGGCGTAATACCCGGGATCAGCTACCGCGGGGCCGACGCCGACGCCTACTCCGACCTGGGCGCTCGCCGGGACAGCAGCGAACGGAAGAACCACAAGCGTTGCCAACAGAATCAACCAGAGCTTCTTCATGAAATCCTCCTTGTGCTGGCCCGTCCTCGTCTTGCCCGGACTGGAACCCGGAGTCGCCTCCGGTTTCAGCACCACCCGGCCTGTCTTATTTCATCTTCTGGCCGGCCTTCAATTGCTTAAACGCCATTCCCACCCATTTGTTGCGGTCTTATTCAATCATCCATCGCCGCCCCAGGATAGGCAACAAACCTTCTGCACTTCCGTGCTTCCGCAGTCACTTCCGATACAGTTACGTCCGTCTGCAACCACGGTGACGTCCCACCCTAGAAGACGCTTGAAACCGCGAAACGGCTCAAAACATCTCTCCTTCGAGGATCTTTCGAAGCCCTGGGTCTCAAGTTGCGATTTCCTCAAGAAATCGCGACCCTGGGGGTCGTCTGTAAGGGCAACCTGCGAAGGAGAGATGTCGAAAAAAACGGCCCCTCCAGTTTGGAGAGGCCGCATGGTGCAGGCAGCAGAAGGCGGAGCTACCTGCGAAAACGTGCCGGGGCGAAATGCCGGTCAAAGTCGCGGTGATAGAAGACCGGCCCGCGGCCCACGACGATGCCGCCGCGGAAGATGGGGCCGCCAACACCTACGAAATTCCAGTAGCCGGGCACCCAGTAACCGTCAGACCAGTAGCCGCCGACCCATGCGTATCCCGGTCCAGGGCACGCCGGAATGGCTACCGCACGTGCGCCAACGTAAAAGCCAACTCGAGCTGCCTGAGCGGGAGCCGCGCTCAATCCCAGAGCTCCGGCTGCCAATGCCGCTCCCAACATCCACTTCTTCATGTTCCTCATGCTGCCCATAATCCCTCCATTCCGTGCGGACTTGTTTCGAAGTCCGCCCCAGCTCGCCACCACCTTGGGGCTTGGTTCTTGCTGCCCCTTGGGCTCGCCGGTTATGTCCAGTGCAAACACTGGTGTGGCGTAAGGTTGCGGAGCGGGACGAAAATAAATCGGCGCAACTTTTCGGCGGGTTCGTGTTCACGGCGCGAGCTTTTTCGGCTGAAGAACGCCCTGTCCGCGCTGCCGCGATATCCTGAGAAACGCGCCGCGCTATTCTGGGAGTCGACACCGCTGATCGCCGCTGCGCGGCCGGCGCAACTCGCGCCGCAGGCCACTGCCTGGCCAAAGGAGATCCCGATGAACCACGCAAAGGGCACGTTCACTGTCGACATTCATCCGCTTGCCCCTTCTCCCGCTGAAGGAATCGGGCGCTTTTCCATTAACAAAACGATCCACGGCGAGATGGAAGCGACGACCATCGGTGAGATGTTTACTGGCGGCGATCCCAAGGTTGGCGCGGCGGGATACGTGGCGATCGAGCTCGTCACCGGCACGCTCAACGGCAAGCACGGCAGCTTTGCGTTGCAGCACTTTGCCACCATGGATGGCAACGGCCCCGCCATGCAGGTGATCGCGATGCCGGGGTCGGGAACGGGCGAGCTCAAGGGCATCGAGGGCACGTTCACCATTCGCGTCGAGAACGGGCGCCACTTCTACGAATTCGATTACGAGCTAGCGGAGTAGCTGAGGCCGCGCTTTTCCGTGGAGCTTATGACCACTCCAGAGCAGAAAAACGAAGGAAAGATCCCGGGGCAGGAGATCGCGGAGCTCTTCCGGAGGGCACTGCGCGGCGAGGTGAAGATCTTCACGGTCGGCGCCTCCTGGAACGACATCTACGCCTCAAATGTGGAAGTGCGTATCGACGGCTACAAGCTGGTCATCTTCAACGACTGCAACCAGGTGGATTACGTCGACCACGCGATCGCCCCGGATGGCCGCGAGGCCGATTTTGACGACTGGTGGTTTGTGCAGGAGGAGCCGGTCGATCTGCTCACCGATGACGAGCAGACGCGCCTCGAAACCCTGATGGAGGAAGCGCCCGTCGTGGCGGAGAATTGAGTGCCTGTGCCGCGCACGGCTCGCCGCTTCACAGTCTCAGCTCTCTGTCCTCTGCTACCCTGATCCTTCAACCCCATGTTTGCCACCTCGCAGCACGCGCACTTCATCGGAATTGGCGGCATCGGCATGAGCGGCATCGCCGAGATCATGCTCAACCTGGGCATCAAGGTCTCGGGCTCTGATCTGAAGCGCAGCGCAGTCACTGACCGGCTGGCGCAACTTGGCGCCACCGTCTATGAGGGGCATTTCGCGGCCAACGTCGCCGGCGCAACCGTGGTTATCACCAGCTCTGCCGTCAACGCAAGCAATCCCGAGGTGCGCGAGGCGCACGCGCTGAAGATTCCCGTGATTCAGCGCGCGGAGATGCTGGCCGAGTTGATGCGGCTCAAGTACGGCATCGCCATCGCCGGCATGCACGGCAAGACGACGACCACGTCGATGGTGGCGGCGGTGCTCTCGGCAGGCGGCCTCGATCCGACGGTCGTTGTCGGCGGGCGCGTGGATGCGCTGGGCTCGAATGCGCGCCTGGGCACAACGCAGTACCTAGTCGCCGAGGCCGACGAAAGCGATCGCACATTCCTCAAACTGTCGCCCATTCTCGCGGTCGTCACCAATCTCGATCGCGAGCACATGGACTGCTACCACGACATGGCTGATGTGGAGCGAGCCTTTGTCGACTTCATGGATCGCGTGCCGTTCTACGGCGCGGTTACGGCCTGCATCGACAATGCGCTGCTCAAGGGGATTTTGCCGCGCGTGCGAAGGCGCGTGTTCACCTACGGCATGGCCGCCGAGGCCGACTACCGGCTCGAGCTGCTGGACGCGGGATCACAGCTGGGACGGTGGACCGACGCGGGCGCAGGGCAGGGAAGCGGCTTTTCTCGCTTTCAGGTGCACACCTCTTCGGGGCCTCTCGGTCCGTTCGAACTGCACGTGCCTGGGCGGCACAATGTGTTGAACGCCACGGCGGCCGTGGCTATTGCACGGCAGCTTGAAGTCCATCCGGGAAAGATTGCCGAGGGGCTGGCCAACTTTCGTGGCGTGGACCGGCGCTTCCAAAAACGAGGCGAAGCGTGCGGAGTCACGGTGGTTGACGACTACGGCCACCATCCCACCGAGATTCGCGCCACACTCGCCGCGGCGCGAGAGTGCGCGCGCGGCCGCATCCACGTGGTCTTCCAGCCGCACCGGTACTCGCGAACTTTTGACCTTTTGGACGAGTTCTCGGGCGCATTCACTGACGCCGACACCGTGATTGTGCTGCCCATCTATGCGGCCAGCGAAGAGCCGATTCCCGGCGTGACCGCGGAGCGGCTCGCCGAACGCATTCAAGGGCCGCGTGTCGAATTTGCGCCCGACTTTGCCGCTGCAATTTGCGTCGCCGCTTCCTCGGCGCACGAGGGCGACCTGATCCTCACCCTCGGCGCAGGCAGCGTGAGCCAGCTCGCCCTGCAGATTCTGGCCGCGCTGGAAGGCAGGGAATAACGAGGCGCTCTTGACGCCGAAGAGTCCCGTAGATACAATATTGTATATACGCTGGGTTGAACCTTGCGCTGGACGTGGGATCCCGGGAAGGCGAAGAAAAACCTTGAGAAACACAAGGTTAGCTTCGAGCTCGCCGAACGCGCGCTTGGCGATCCTTTTTCGATTACGGTTCCTGATCCGTACGCAGATGAGGAACGGTGGAGAACGTTAGGTTCGCCCAGCGCGGATGGAGTCGTGATTCTCTATGTTGTCCACACGTGGCCCAGCGGCCAGGAAGAAATCGGCAGGATCATCAGCGCGCGGCGCGCGACTGCGCAGGAAAGATCGGACTATGAGCAAAGGTAACCCAGAGCCACTTACGCCGAAACTGCGAGCTGAGCTTGGGGCGCTGGCCATAATGCCGGACAAATCGATCGACACAACCGATATGCCGCCGATCACGGATTGGAGCCGAGCAGTGCGCGGCGCGTTCTACCGTCCAGTCAAAAGGCCTCTCTCTCTAAGGGTCGATGTGGACGTCATCGATTGGTTCCAGCGCGAGGGCCATGGCTACCAGACGCGGATAAACGCTGCCCTGCGGGACTACGTCGAGCGGCACCGCAAGCGCGCTTAAGACACCAAATTCCGAAGCCTAAGGAAATTGGCCAATTTTTTCTCTGCTTCACCCCGTAACCCCACGGATACCCCCGCCCATCTCACGGAAAACTCGCATCTCAGCGCGGGCTATAGTGAAATCTGGCGACTCTCACGACCCGGCTCAGGCGTGGCGAATCACTTGGCGAATCAGGGAAATACGACAAATCGGCCCACTTTATGGGAGGACGATCCCCCCGTGGAGATTCGTTCGCGACGAACGCGGGACGATTCTCCCTTGGCAGGGCTTTTCCGTCCCGGCGCGGCGGGCAGGCGCGGTCCGGGAATGCCGCTGGAGTTTGACGATGCGGACGGCGACGGGAACCTGCGCCCGGCGGCGGATCGCTTTGGGGATCGCTTCGGCAAATCCAAACGGCCCTGGTGGCGGCCGGCAAGCACAGTGGGCCGCGTGTTTCTCTCCGCTGGAGCACTGCTCGTTCTGGGCGCTTTCACCACTGCTTGCCTTCTGGTGCGCCACTCTCTCGAACGCGACGCGCGCTTCCGCATTGCAGGCACCGAGGACATTCAGGCCACCGGCCTCACTGAAGTCAGCCGCTCGGAGATGATGCCCGTCTTCGGCGAAGACATCGGCCGCAACATTTTCTTCGTTCCCATCGACCAACGGCGCCGCGCTCTCGAGCAGATTCCCTGGATTGAGCGGGCAACGGTGATGCGCGTGTTGCCAGACCAGATTCGCGTCGCGGTTGTGGAGCGGCAGCCGGTCGCCTTTACGCGGCACGGCGAGCAAATCGGACTTGTAGACGCAAACGGGGTTCTGCTCGGCATGGCGCCGGCAACCATGGCCAAGCACCACTACTCGTTCCCCGTATTGACGGGAATCGATGCCGGCGATTCTGCCGACTCGCGCAAGGCGCGCATGGATGTCTACCTGCGCATGATGGCGGAGCTGGACGCCGACGGCAAGCACAACTCCGAGCAGATTTCAGAGATTGATTTGACCGATCCCGAAGACGCGCGCGTGCTGATGCCAGAACAGGGCGCCGACGTTCTGGCGCACTTTGGCGAGGATCATTTCCTTGAGCGCTACCAGCGCTACCAGGCGCACATCGCGGATTGGCGCCAGCAGTATCCGCACCTCGCGGCAGTGGATCTGCGCTACGACAACCAGGTCGTGCTGGAGATGGTCTCGGGCAAAGAGACTGCCGAGACCTCAAGCGGCGATGCGGCGACGCCGAACCCTGACGCCAAGCCCGCGTCAGATGCAAAACCGTCCAGCGCGAAACCGGCGGGCACGAAAATATCGAGCGCGAAACCATTGGCCGCGAAAACGTCCGGCGCGAAAACGTCGAATGCATCCGCGCCGAACAAGAGCAAGCCGGCGCAGGACAAGAAACACGCGGCTCCGCCAAAACGCGCCGCCGAGCAGAGCACAACGAAGCGGAACTCCGCTTCCACAACTCATCCGGCAACGACGACCCAGGGCAGCAAAGATCGCCCTCAACGTAGTACCGCTGCGATCGTCGCGCAGGGCGGGTAAACGATTATGGGCCAGAAGCAGGACAACCTGATTGTGGTGCTCGACATCGGCAGCGCGTGGACGCGCGTTCTGGCGGCCGATGTGAACGAAAGTGTGTTGCGCTATCGCGGGCACGGCTTGGCGCCGTCGGCGGGAATGCGCAAGGGGCTGATTGCGGAGCTTGCGCCGGCAGCCAAAGCGGTGCGCGCGGCCAACGAGCAGGCCGAACGCGTAGCCCGCGCCAACATTGACGAGTGCGTGGTGGGCATCGGCGGTCCGCACGTTCGCGGCGTCAACACCAATGGCGGATTCCAGTTGAGCCGCGGCATGCGCGAAATTACGGGCGAGGACGTGCGCGCCGCCATTGGCCGCGCCCGCGCCATCGAGCTGCCCGCCGACCGAGAGATTCTTCATCTGCTGCCGCGGCAGTTCATCCTTGACGAGCAGCCCGGCATCTTCGATCCGGTGGGCATGGTGGGCGCGCGGCTTGAAGTCGAGTTGCACATCGCCACCTGTGGCGGAAGCGCGCTGCAAAGCACGGTCACATGCGCCAATCGCGCTGGGCTTGAGGTATCGGAGGCGGTGCTGGAGTCGATCGCCGCCGCCGAGTGCACGCTTTCGGCAGACGAGCGCGAACTGGGCGTGTGCGTGATCGAAATCGGCGCTCATTCCAGCGATCTCGCAGTCTTTTTCGAGGGTGCAGTCGCTTACACTGCGTCGGTCCCCATTGGCGGTGCACACTTCACCAACGACCTCGCCATTGGATTGCAATTGCCGATGGCGCAGGCCGAGGATCTGAAGCGGCAGTATGGCAACGCTCAAGTCACGGCGGTTCCGCAATTGGCGGAAGTAGAGATCACCACGCCGCAGGGCGCGCCGGCCTCGTTGTCCATCCGCACCATGGCCGAAATTCTGGAGCCGCGCGCGCGCGAGCTCATGCACTACGTGAAAGAAAGCCTCCGCTATGGCGGCGTGGTGGATGCGCTGGGCGCGGGCTGCGTGCTGACCGGCGGTGGCGCCATGCTGCCCGGCATGCTCGACGTGACCGAGAGCCAGTTGCGCGTTCCGGCGCGCATCGGTTTGCCCGTGCGTTTGTCGCACATGCCTCAGGATCTGAATCATCCCGCCTGGGCCGTGGGCATCGGGATGGTCCTTTACGCGCATCGCACCCGGATGACACGCGAAGCCGAGGACAGCACTGGCAGTTTGCGCGACAGGTTGCGCGCCATGTTTGCAGCGAGTTTTTAAGTACAGAGATCAGAGAACAGGGATCAGAAAAACGGTAGCGGGGTGAGGTCGAAAACGGTGAGGAAACAGATAAAAATCGAGGAGAGCGGAGACCCAATGGAACAGCGAATCAGCGAAGCCGGTGAGATGCGCATTCAGTTTCACGACGAAAATGTGCGCGGAGCGCGCATCAAGGTGGTCGGCGTGGGCGGCGGCGGCAGCAATGCCGTCAATCGCATGATCCAGGCCCACATGGAAGGCGTGGAGTTTGTCGCCGCCAACACCGATGTGCAGGCGCTGAAGTTGTCGGAAGCTTCAGTCAAGCTGCAACTGGGCGTGCGCCTCACGTCTGGGCTGGGCGCCGGCTCCAATCCCGACGTTGGCCGCCGCGCCGCGCTTGAAGACTCGGAAAAGATCATCGAAGCGCTCGAAGGCGCCGACATGGTGTTTGTCACCGCGGGACTGGGAGGAGGAACGGGCACGGGCGCCGCGCCGGTGATCGCTTCGCTGGCCAGCGAGATGGGCATCCTCACCGTCGCCGTAGTCACCAAGCCATTCGCCTTCGAGGGCAAGCGCCGCCTGACGCAGGCCGAGCGCGGCCTCAGCGAGCTGCTCGACAGCGTGGACACAATGATCGTGATTCCCAACGAGAAGCTGCTTGCCGTAGCCAAGGACGCGGGCTTCTTCGAGAGCTTCCGCATCGCCGACGACGTGCTTCGCCAGGGCGTGCAGGGCATCAGCGACATCATCACCATTCCCGGCATCATCAACCGCGACTTCGCCGACGTGAAGACCACCATGGCGGGCATGGGCCACGCCGTGATGGGCACGGCGGTTCGTTCGGGCTCGAACCGTGCAGTGGAAGCGGCGCAGGCAGCCATGGCGTCGCCGCTGCTTGACGCCGGCGCAATCGACGGCGCGCGCGGAATCCTGATCAACATCACCGGGTCAAGCTCGCTCAAACTCTCTGAGGTGAACGAAGCTTCGTCGCTGATCGAGTCGGCTGCTCACGAAGACGCCAACATCATCTTTGGCGCGGTGCTCGACGAGAAGATGGGCGAAGAAGTGAAGATCACCGTCATCGCTACCGGCTTCCGCGATCAAATGCCGGAGCGGCGCGCGCGCATGCTGAATGTGGAGGAGGCGCTGGTGGTCTCGGTGCCGGTTGTGTCGACCGGCAACTGGATGCGCGAGCGCTCGACGGAGCCCGCCGCTGCTCCGGCGCGCTTCATGAGTGAAGAAGACGATGCGGCGACGGAGAACGCGGACGATGGATTCTTTTTTGCCGCGGCTGCGCCGGGAGTGGCCACCACGGTGACGGTTTCTTCGCCCGCGAAGCAGGCTGCCGGCCACGCAATGGAATTTGCGACGAACGGTGAGAGCGCGCCGTCGACCGGGCAGCAATCCGAGGGCACGGCATCGGAGTCTGACAAGCAGCCCCGGGACTTTGCCGCGGAGTTCGCCGCAACCCCGCGCGATGGAGCGGAGCCGAGCGCTGACACCGGAACGTCGCTTTTTGCCGGTCCGGCTGAGCAACCCGAGCGAGATCTGGATGTACCTACATTTCTACGCCGGCTGAAGTTCTAAAGATCCATTGCATCGAATGGACTTGGCCCCCATGCCGAGTCGGGACAGGTTCCAAAACGGGTGCGAAACGGGTATAGTAAATACAACGCCACGAAAGTTGTATGGGTTGCGATGTCCGAACGAGGGACACTACTGTCTCCGGGGTTATTTTCAAATCTGAAAGACCTTGTTGGCAGCGAGTCTCGCGATCGCGGAGTTGGATTGTCGCACCTCACTGGAGCCGGCAACATCATTTTGCCGGACTCGCGGCACAAAAGTAGGGCGCGTCAAAGGTTTATAGAACGAAGTGCGGAGCCCAGGGGCGAGCGCGCGGCACGAGATCCAAGAGTTGAGAGGTTGTTAACTGGATGAAGAAGTTGCGCGTTGGGCCTATTTATTTTTGTACTTTCATCTTTGGCATGAGCGCCGCCTGTGCTTGGGCGCTGGATGCTCCGCAACCTCTGCATCACTCGAAATCCAAAACCGAGTCGCACGTCACCACCACGCGCCAAGCAACCACATCCAGGACTTCCACAGCGCGCTCTTCAGCCGTTCATCGCAGGTATACGCACCGGTCCTCGGCCTACGCCGCCGCAAGAACAACCACGGCCAGCCGGCTCAACGCCACGGCGGGAGCGCAGTTGCGCAGCGCCTCCTATCACCGCCGCCATCATTATTACGAGCGCTTCACGGCCAGTTCATTCATTCATGGGGACGTCGGTGCAGGCGACAACACCGCCGGCGAGGATCCAGTCGTGCGCCAGGCGGCCATCGATGCCCTGGGCGACATGAACGGCACTGCGGTGGTGATCAATCCCGCCAACGGCCGCATTCTTGCCATGGTCAACCAGAAACTGGCGCTTTCGCCGGGCGCTGAACCCTGCTCCACCATCAAGCTGACAGTGGCGTTGGCTGCGCTTTCAGAATCGCTGGTCACCAGCGACACGATGGTGCAGCTCGCCGGCTTCCGCATGGATATGACCCAGGCGCTGGCCAAAAGCAACAATCTCTACTTTGAGGAGCTGGGTCGCGAGCTGGGCTTCGAGCGCGTGCGCCATTACGCCACGCAGTTTGGCCTCGGCGAGCTAGCCGGCTACAACATTGCCGGCGAGCAGTTGGGTGTCTATCCCGATCAGGCGATTCCCGAGGCCGAGGGCGGTGTGGCCCGGATGTGCAGCTTCGGGCAGGGAGTCTCCGTCACTCCTTTGCAATTGGGCGCATTGGTGGCCGCCATCGCCAATGGCGGAACGCTCTATTATTTGCAGCATCCCAGCACGCCGGAAGATATCGCTCAATTCCAGCCCAGGATCAAACGCACGCTTGACATCGGCCGCTACCTTCCCGACCTCGAAGACGGCATGGCCGGGGCGGTGGAGTATGGAACCGCGCGGCGCCTGCGCGCCAACTTCCGCGAGCTGCCCATCTTCGGCAAGACCGGAACCTGCTCCGACAACGGAACGCGCTTCGGCTGGTTCGCCGCATACTCTGAGTCGCCTCAAGGCGGCTTGGTGACAGTCTTTTTCCTCGAGGGCGGCAGAGCCACATTCGGACCGCGCGCCGCCGAACTGACTGGCGCGTTTTACGCGGATCTCTGGGATCACGACTACTTCGGAGAGAAAAACCAGGATGCGCAATCCGCGCCCGCGCAAGGCGGAGTGGCTCCGGCGCAGGCAACGTCCGGCGCTGCAGGCCCTGAGCAGTAACACCGCAGCCCTCCCAAATTCATTTCGTGATCAAGCCGCCTGCGGGCGGCTTTTTTCAGGCCGATGGCGTTGCTCGAATTTATTCTGGTCTGACTTTTTCCGGCCTCGATTAATATGGAACAGACATGAGTATCGTCAACTGGGTTGTCGCCGGCATCGGCGACATTGCGCGAAAGCGCGTCATTCCCGCGATTCAAGCTGAGCCGCGCAGCAGGCTCTACGGCTTTGTCACGCGCACTCCGGCCAAGGCCGCGGCGTATCCCGGCGCGCGATCGTGGGCGAGCCTCGAGGATGCCGTCGCCGATCCTGCAGTCGACGCCGTTTACGTCGCATTGCCCGTGGCCTTTCACGCCGGGGCTGCGATCACGGCGCTGCGCGCCGGCAAGCATGTGCTCTGCGAGAAGCCCATGGCGATGAACTTCGCCGAGGCGGAACGGATGGTCGACGAAGGCCGCGCGGCGAGTCATGCTTCGGGCCGCCTGTTCGGCGTCTCGTATTACCGCCGGCTTTACCCCAAGCTGATCCGCGCCAAACAGCTCATCTCTGACGGCGCCATCGGCCGGCCACTACTGGCCGAGGCCAATTGCCACAGCTGGTTCGAGATCGAAGGCCGCGAATGGCTTGCCGATCCGGCGCTCTCTGGCGGCGGCCCGCTCTACGACATCGGGTCGCACCGCATCGACCTCATGAACTTCCTCTTCGGCAAACCGGACCGCGCATTCGGCCTGCTGTCGAATGCCGTGCATCGAATCGGCGTCGAAGATTCGGCGACCGTGCTGATGGGTTTTTCTGGCGGCGTTCATGCCGTCGTCGACGTGCGCTGGAATTCGCGCGTGGCGCGGGATCAATTTCGCGTGATCGGCGAGTCGGGCGAGATCAACCTCGATCCTCTCAACGGGCCGGAGCTGCACATCGACACCGGCGCCGGGCGCAGGACAGAAATGCTGCCACCTCACGCAAACCTTCACTTTCCCATCGTCGAGAACTTTGTCGATGCCATTCTGGCCAATGATCCTGGCCGCCTGGCCTGTCCGGCAGAGCAGGGCGCCTGGGTCGACTGGGTCATTGAACAGGTGGTTTCGGGGCCGGCCGGGCGTAGCTGACCCGCGACCCGCAGTTTTTCTTGATTCTTCTGAAACGAACTTCATTTAGATTCATCTCATAAGGTGAGGCCGCTTTTCCCCGCGGAATCCAGCCCAAAGGGCCAAGCGGTCTGATTCCCCAACACGCCGCACTTCGGGTCTAATCATGGCGCTACCGACCGGCATTCTTTTGGCGTACGGCTATCTGTTGCTGTTTGCCTGGGTTCTGGTTGAGCAGCTTGGCCTTCCCCTGCCGTCGGCGCCAGTGCTGCTCGCCGCCGGCGCGCTCTCCGCCCAAAGTCAAATCAGCTTTCCCCTGGCCCTCGGAGTAGGAGTAGCCGCGTCACTCATCGCCGACAGCGTCTGGTTCCGCATCGGGCGCACGCAGGGCCATCGCGTGCTGCGCCTGCTTTGCAAGCTTTCGCTGGAGCCGACTATCTGCGTCCGTCGCACGCAGGACTCCTTCGGCCGCCGCCGCGGCACCATGCTCATGTTCGCCAAGTTCGTTCCCGGCCTGTCAACGCTGGCGCCGCCCGTTGCTGGACAGAACGGCATGAGGTATGGCACGTTCCTGCTCTATGACGGGATCGGCGCCACATTGTGGGTGGGCGTACTGCTCACCTGCGGTAGATTCTTTGGCGACCTGATCAAACGCAATCCCAGCGTGCTCAACTGGGTCGGCCGCTTCTCGGGCGCACTGCTGATTCTGGGCATCGTAGCATTCTTCATTGGGCGACTCGTTCGCCGCCGCATGGTGCTGAAAGAGCTCGTTGCCTCGCGCCTCGAGCCCGAGGAGCTGAAGCGCCAGCTCGACGCTGGCGAGCAGGTCTGCATCATCGACCTACGCCATCCTCTTGAACTGGTGCCCGATCCGTTCACGCTGCCCGGCGCCGTCCATTTCTCGCCCGATGCCATCACCGCGCGCCACCTTGAGATTCCCCGCGATCGCGATGTGGTGCTTTACTGCACCTGCCCCAGCGAGGCCACCGCGGCCAAGACCGCCATGCAACTGCACAAGCTGGGCATTGAGCGCGTGCGCCCGCTGCGCGGCGGCTTCGACGAGTGGAAGCGCCTCGGCTATCCGATGGACGCAATTCCGCCGGTTATACCGCTCGTTCCCGCTATCGAGCCGGCACGCTAACCACTCACGCCGCAGCAGCAAATGGCTCCGCAATACTCGCTGCGATGGGCGAACCCTCACGGTTGAAAGTTGCAAGGTGCGGAGCTAACGGGCGATTCGCTCCTCCAAAATCACATGTACCCGATCACCGGCCCCTTTTCCGATGGCGCTGCGAATCTCCGTCTTCACGGGCAACTTATGTGTTCCATCTCCGATGGCCATGAATGAGCTTTGAAATGGGACTCCGTCAATCTTGCCGCGCACCTTCACCAGGCCTCGCGTACCGAAGAACTTCACGGACGGCGGCCAAACGACATACGTCCAGCCACCTTTGCTGGGGCTTTTCTCGAGCGTTGCTGCGAAACGCTTGTTGAGTACCATGGGCTCTCCGGGCAGGCCTTTGTATCGTCTTTTGCGCAAATCGTATCACGGAGGGAGCTCGTTCCTTGTGCAACTCTGAGGGATGGTCTTTCGTTTTCTCATCGTGGTCGCAGTAAGGCCTTAGTATGGTTGAGGAACGGTCACCACCGTCCGGAGCAAGCCCTTGGCCTACGACGATCTGCGCGACTGGATCAAGACGCTCGA
>Ga0181520_10004839_pt1 | contig 22078 bp, 18 predicted proteins | sample PEATcosm2014_Bin_29_FD_132451 | JGI IMG/M metagenome (GOLD analysis project Ga0181520, IMG submission 132451) | Peatland microbial communities from MTU Mesocosm Facility, Houghton, MI, USA - PEATcosm2014_Bin02_30_metaG | ecosystem: Environmental > Terrestrial > Soil > Wetlands > Peat | place...
CGTAGATACCCACCAGAAGCAGCACCGTCAGAGGCGCCAGGCGGATCACCCATCGGCTCACGTGGACGTAACCGTTGGTGACGCGCCCGAACAGAAGATTAAACCCGTAGAGCGTCCATCCCAGTGGACCGCGCGGCTTTTTCCGCGGCCGCAGCAGCATGGCGCACAACGCCGGCGTCAGGCTGAGCGCCACCAACGCCGAGAGCAGCACCGAAACCGAGAGCGTCAGTGCGAACTGCCGGTACAGTTGCCCGGTGATCCCACCCAAGAATGCCACCGGAACGAACACCGAAGTGAGCACCAGCGCGATACCGACCACCGGGCCGGAGACTTCGCTCATGGCCTTCTCGGTGGCGGCCACCGGTGTCAGGCCTTCCTCGATATGGTGCTCCACCGCCTCCACCACCACGATGGCGTCATCCACCACGATTCCGATGGCCAGCACCAGCGCGAACAGGGTCAGCAGGTTGATTGAGAACCCCAGCGCTACGAAGGCCGCGAACGTGCCCACCAGCGACACCGGCACGGCCAGCAGCGGAATCAGCGTGGCACGCCAGTTTCCCAGAAAGACATACACCACGAAGATCACCAGCAGCATCGCCTCGCCCAGGGTGACCATCACTTCATCCACCGAGGCTGACACGAAACGCGTGGTGTCCACCGAGACCCGATAATCCAGTCCCTGAGGGAACGCCTTCGCCAGCTCTTTCATCCTCGCCTGCACCACCCTGGCCACATCCAGCGCGTTCGACCCCGGAAGCTGGTAGACCAGCAGCGTGGCCGAAGGTTCGCCGCTCAGCCACGCCGCGGATTGGTAGTCCTGCGCGCCCAGTTCCGTCCGGGCCACGTCCCGCAGGTGCAGAACCTGCCCGTTGCGCTGGGACTTGATAACGATATTCTGGAATTCCTCGACCGTAGTCAGGCGGCCTTCCGTGCGCGCGGCAAGCTGCACGCGCTGTCCGCTGGGCGCCGGAGGCAAACCGAAGCCGCCCACGGGCGCCTGCACGTTCTGTTCATTGATGGAATTGATGAGATCCGAGGTGTTCACGCCCAACTGGGCCAGCCGGTCCGGCCGCACCCAGAAGCGCATGGCATAATTGCGCCCTCCCCCCATGTTCACCTGCCCGACTCCGGGGAGGCGGGAAAGCTCGTCCACCAGGCGCACCAGCGCGTAGTTGTTCAGGAACAGCTCATCGTGCGTATGGTCCGGGGAGATCAGATTAATAATCTGCACGATGTTGGTGGAGCGCTTCAAAACCATCACCCCGCTCTGAATGACTTCCGCCGGGAGGATGGGAGTGGCTTGCGCCACGCGGTTCTGCACCTGTACCGTGGCGATATCGAGGTTCGTGCCGACCTTGAACGTGCAGGTGAGCGAGTAGCTGCCATCGTTGCCGCTCTGCGACTGCATGTAGAGCAGGTTCTCGACGCCGTTGACCTGCTGCTCGATGGGCGCGGCGACGGTCTGCTCCACCGTTTCGGCATTGGCGCCGATATAGCCCGCTATGACCATTACGGTGGGCGGCGAAATCTCCGGGTATTGCGCGACGGGCAACAGGAAAATGCTGATGCCGCCGGCGATCAGGATCACCAGCGAAACCACTATGGCCAGAACCGGACGATGAATGAAGAGCTTGGCCATGTTAGTCGCGCTTCCCGCCGCCGGATACGGGCTGCACGGTCGAGCCGGGCCGGACCTTCTGCATGCCCTCCACCACGATCCGTTCCCCGCCGCGCAGGCCCGATCCGGCGATGTAATTCTCGCCGTATTCGCCATCGGTGGCGATGGTCCGGACGCTGACTTTGTTCCGCTCGTCCACTATCAGCACCGATTTGCTGGTGAGCGTCTGGGTGACCGCCTCCTTCGGGACCAGCACCGCGTTAGGCCGGCGATCCAGCAGGAATCGCACGCGCGCAAACTGCCCCGGCCGCAACAGCGCCTGGGGATTGGCGAAGCGCGCGCGCAAGCCCACCGTCCCGGTTTGCGGATCGGCCGAACGGTCCACGAAGTCGATGGCCCCCGGATGCGCGAATGTCTGGCCGTCCGCCATGATCAGTTGGACCGGCACGGACGTGGGCGCCCCCGATCCGCCGTACTTCTTGTGGAACGCCAGGTACTGCGCCTCGGGGACGCTGAAGTATACATACATCGGATCGAACGAAGAGATGGTGGCCAGCGCCGTGGCCTGCCCGGCCGTCACGTAATTTCCCACGGTGACCCCCAGCCGGCCGACGATCCCGTCGATGGGCGAATGGATCACCGTGTATTGCAGGTTCAGTTGCGCGGTGTCGATGGACGCCTGATCGCCGCGCAGCGCGGCCTCCATTTCGAGGCGTCCGGCGACGGCATCGTCCAGATCCTGCTGCGTGGCGGCCTTCTCCTTCACTAGCGGTTCCAGGCGGGCGATATCGCGCCGGTGCTTCTCGACTGTGGCCCGATCCTGGGCCAGTTTCGCTTCCGCGGCCTCGAGAGCCGCCTTATAGTTGGCCTGCTCGATCTGGAACAGCGGGCCGCCCTGGTGGATCTCGGACCCTTCCTGGAAATAGATCTTCTCCAGATAGCCCGTTACGCGCGGTATGACGTTGACCATCTCTTTGGCATCCGTCTGGCCTATAAAATCGCCGTACACCGGGACGTTCTGGACGGCCACAATCGCCACCCGAACGGTGGGTGCCGGCATAGCGCGCGGAGGCGGCGCATCGGCTTTCGTGGAACTGCAACCGGCGGAAAAGAGTGCCAGGAATGCGGCGCCGGCACATATCGCGATCCGGCGGACCGATGCGGTTGCCGCTTCCACGGGTGTGACGCTGGGCTTCGCTGTTCGTAATATTCTCATTGGGAGACTGGGGAGCTGACCTGGCTGGCCGCACGGATTTCGAGCACCCGCGCGATCTCACCGAAGGCCTTCACGACCTGTTCCCGCTCAGCCGGGCCGAACGGTTCGAGGATACTCAGGATTAGCGCGGTGCGATTCTCGAGGAACCTCCGCTCGTGCGCTTTCGAGCGCTCGCTCAGAGCGACCAGCACCAGCCGCCGGTCGTGTTCCGGCCGGGTGCGCTCAGTAATTCCTTTCGCTACAAGGCGATCCACAAGATGCGTGGCCGTCGGCAGGGAAACCCCCATGGAGCTTGCCAGGGTACTCATGGTGATGGACCCCCTGGGGATAAGTGTCTTGATCACACGCACTTCCTGGAGCGTCAAGGGAATCTCGGCCCCTTCGGCGGGAGCCGGAGCGGCCGCTACAAAGTGGTCGAGGATGCGGTCGAGCGCTGTGACCATATCGCGGGCAAGCCGGTCGAGGACAGCCGCACGGCCCTTTTCTAGCAGGGAAGGGTCGACGTTAATTTCATCCATGACAATACTTTCAACTATCGAACTATTGCCACGGGTTTGTCAAATTACAAACAGTTAACACCGCGTTTAGCACAGCAAAGCGGTAATTGCTGCCGGTCAAGCGCCGGCCCTAAGGCGCGCAGCCCGCATAGTGCAGCGTGACCACCGTCGCCTTCTTCGGGCCGACGACGGCAACGCCCCGCTTCGCTGAGCCCGGCATCGCCGCTCATCCCGCCGGCCCGTTCCGCGTGGCGCACCAGAATCACCGATCGGACCGGCTCGCTTGAGACGCCGGGCAGCGCGAACATCCACGCCACCGAGAGGATTAGAGGCACCATCCGGCCAGTCTGGGCGAGCGGCTTTGGCACCATGTCCCTACTCTACCCCACTGGGCTTCGGCGGGGTTCCGGTGTATAAATGAACTGATATGACCGTTCCCCACTGCCGAAACTCGCGCTTTGCCGCCTGGGCATTGCCGCTGCTTCTAGGGTCCCTGCAAGCCGCCACGCTGCCGACCGCCAAACCCGAAGAGGTCGGGCTGTCCAGCGACCGGCTGCAGAGAATTCACGAGATGGTGATGCGCCGCGTGGAGGCGCATGAACTCTCCGGAGCGGTCACCATCGTGGCGCGCCGCGGCCGTATAGTGCATTTCGAGGCGCATGGGTTCCTGGACATCGAGTCGAAGAAGCCCATGCCCAAGGACGCGCTGTTCCGCCTGGCATCCTCGAGCAAGCCGGTTACCGCTACCGCCATTCTGATGCTCATGGAAGAGGGTAAGCTGAAGCTCACCGATCCCGTGGGCAAGTACATCCCCGAGTTCAAGAATTCGCGAGTGGCCGTGGAGATCAACCGGACGCCCGTCCCCATGTCGGATGGCTCCCCGGCCGGGGAGAAATACTACACGGCGCCCGCGGATCACGACATCACAATCGTCGATCTGCTGACCCACACTTCCGGGCTGGCCAGCGGCGGCATCACGAACGAGGGCTTCCAGAAACTTTTGCAAGCCCGCCAGCCCACCGAGACGCTGGCCGATTTCATCCCTCGCCTGGGCGCGCTCCCGCTGGATTTCCAGCCGGGCACCGCCTGGCGCTATAGCGGCCTCGCGGCATTCGATACCTTGGGCCGCATCGTCGAGATCGTTTCGGGCATGACCTTCGACAGGTTCTTGAGGGAGCGTCTGTTCGATCCTCTGGGAATGAAGGACAGCGGCTTCAATTTCCCCGAGAAGGATGCCGCGCGCCGGCCCACCATTTACCGGCGAACCGATAACGGCCTGGAGAAGGTGACCAGCTCGCCCGTATTCACAGGTTCGGCCTATTTCTCCGGCGCCGGCGGGATGACCTCGAGCGCGGCGGATTACCTGGCATTCGCCCAGATGCTCTGCAACGGCGGCCAGCTCGATGGCAAGCGCCTGCTGAGCCCCTGGACCGTCGATACCATGATGAGCAATAACGTGGGTAGCCTGTTCGAAGGTCAGAGCGGCCGCCCGCCTAAGGGCGTCGGTTTCGGATTGGGCGGCGAGGTGATTCTCAACCCCGCCGAAGCCCGCATGCGCAAGCCCGCCGGAAGCTACGGCTGGGATGGCGCTTTCGGAACCTACTGGTGGGTAAACCGCAAGGAGCAGATGGTGGCCATCTTCTTCGTGCAGGTCCCCGGCCGCGCCCAACAGTACGATTTCGATAACGCCGTCTCGCAGGCGGTCGTCGAATAGCGATTACTTACTGAGCCGCGGCTGCGAGGATTGTGGCCTGCCTAACGAAGCCCCGCCGATGCTTCCGGCAGCCCGCGGCCGCTCACCAGGTAGACCGCGAAGCTTCCCAGCCAGTGGCCGCCTTCGTAATGCTCGCTCCTGATGCTCTCCAGGCCGGCTTGCCTGAGCTTGCCGGCCAATTCCGTGAAGGCGGCCCGGCGCGGGTCGCCGGCGGGCAGTTTCGAGAGAATCCCCTCCAGCATCCATGCGCGGCTCAGATTCAGACCGGCCAGGTGGTAGAGTTTTCCGTCCGTCACATCGCTGACCCGCGTCGGCTCCAAATCGACGCTTGGAAGAAACGCCGTGAACCATCGCTGGAATTCGTCTTCAGGCAGGATGCGCCGCACCACGTCCGCTTCGGCCAGACAGGGCGACAGAAAATCCTCGCCCGATGGCTCGTACGCCAACGGGCAGGCGCGGTCCTTCAGGTAGTAATCCCGCGCCCGCGCTTCCACCAGTTTGCCGAATTCCGCGTGGCCGGTGATGCGCGCGTAATCCAGCATCAGGCCGATTCCGAACGCCGTGTTATTGTGCTCGCCCGTGCGGATGGGATGCTCCAACTTGGGCAGCCAGGAGGCGATGCGAGCGGTGACCGCGGCTTCGAGCGGCCGCAGCGTCGCGGACCACTGGCGCGCCTGTGGATCGTCCCACTCCTTCAGCTCGGCGGCGAGTTGCAACAGCCAGGCCAAGCCGTAAGGCCGCTCAAAACTGGTGCGCCCCTCGGCGTTCAGATACTTCACTTCTACCGCGATATTGGCCGGAGTGAAGCTCCGCGCCAGCGCCAGCCGCGCGTCGGACGCGAAAGGCGCCTCCGGGAAAAGGCGCGCCAGGCGCACCAGAAGCCAATGCCCATGAACCGAGGAATGCCAGTCGTAGCAGCCGTAGAAGGCCGGCGTCAGCTCGCGCGGCGGCTTCACGTCGGCGTCGGAACTCAAGGAGTGGGCGATCTTATTGGGATACTCCTTATGAATGCAGTCCAGGGCCAGCCGTGCGAAGCGCGCCGCCTGGGCCTGGTCGAAATCGGATGCTGCCATGGGGGCCCCGGAAAGCAGGATAGCGAGAATCAAGAGCCGGGTCATGCTTGCTATCATAGCCGCCCGCATGCCTCGCTTCGCCCGCGACGCCGCGGTTTGACATATCATTTGAATTCGGACTCCCTCCCCTTTCCGTCCTGCGGCGGCATGGCGCGATTGCGTGAAAGCCGCGGACGGGCCGTCACAACGGAGATCCGTAAACCTCTGAAGGAGGTGCCTGGTGCGCAAGCTCTTCGGTGGCAACCTACGCTGGGTATTGATCTTCCTGACTTTTCTGATCAGCTCGCTGGCCTACATGGATCGCGTCAACATCTCCATTGCGGCCCCCTTTCTGCAGCGGGAATATGGCCTGTCGAACGTGCAGTTGGGATGGGTTTTCAGCGCCTTCGTACTCGGCTACGCGCTATTCCAGGCTCCCTTCGGCCGCTTCGCCGACCGTTTCGGACCGCGCGTCGCGATCGCCCTCGCCATCGCCTGGTGGAGCGTTTTCACCTTATTTACAGCGCTGGTTCCGGCCGGCGCCATGGCTCTCGCTCTGCTGATCGCGGTTCGCTTCTCGCTCGGCGTGGGGGAGGCGGTCATGTATCCGGCTTCCAACCGGCTGGTGGCCACGTGGATTCCTTCGGCCGAGCGCGGCCGCGCCAACGGCCTGATCTTCGCCGGCGTGGGAGCCGGCTCCGCACTCGCGCCCCCGTTTATCACTTATGTCATCGCTAACTGGGGATGGCGCTGGTCGTTCTATCTGCGAGTGCCTATCGGCCTGGTGGCCGTGCTGGTCTGGTGGTGGATCATTCGCGATTCGCCGCAATCCCATCCCTGGATTGAAAAGCGCGAAGTGGAGTCCATTCAGGCCGGCCTGCCGGTCTCGAGCGGGGGGCCCGGAGCCAGCAAGGCCCTGCCCTGGACGACCATCCTGGCCAACAAGAGCATGCTCGCCATGAGCTTGAGCTACACGGCCTTCGGCTATGTCGCCTGGATCTTCTTCACCTGGTTCTTTATCTACCTGAACCGGGTCCGCCACCTGGACCTGAAATCCAGCGCCTTCTTCTCCATGCTGCCGTTCCTCGCCATGGCGGTTGGTTGCCTGACGGGAGGCTGGATCGGCGACTGGCTGACGAAACGCTACAACCGCCACGTGGGGCGGAACTACGTGGCCCTGGCCAGCCTCCTTCTGGCCGCGGTTTTCATCGCCTTCGGAACCCAGTTGGCCAGCCCCAAGCTGGCTAGCGTAATCCTGGCCGGCGGCGCGGGAGCCGTGTACCTTTCACTGAGCTCCTTCTGGGCCGTGACCGCCGATATCGCGGGAGTCTCTGCCGGCACCGCCTCAGGGCTGCTGAACATGGGATGCCAGCTCGGAGGGGCCCTTACCGCTTCCCTGACGCCCTGGATCGCCGATCATTTCGGCTGGACGCCGTCGTTCCTCGTCGCGGCGGTTTTGTGCGTGCTCGCCGCGCTGGCGTGGCTGGTGGTCGATCCGGATAGCCCGATCGGTCAGCCTTCCACCGCAGCGCGCTAAGCGGCTGAAAGTCTAGAGCCCTCCGGATCTCCAGGGTGGCATTGCGGGCGCATCGCCGCGTCCTGCTCGTTCCCCGCGCCACCCGTATAGCGCCTCCCGAAAACGGCTCCAAAGATTTTGAAACTCCAGACGATATGAAGACTTGAACGAACCGTTGAGCAGTTCTCGAAAGGAGTTTCGATGAATTTCATAAAGGTGGTCTCTTGTTTCGTGCTGGCTCTGCCGATAGTAGCCATGGGTCAGGATGCACCCAAGAAGATTTCCAAGGTGACGGGAATGAACGCAGTCCAGGAGAAGGTGGCGCCGGAATATCCGCCTTTCGCCAAGCAGTTGAAAATCGAGGGCACTGTCGAGTTGGAAGCCGTGGTGGCCGAGAACGGCACCGTGGAGGACGTCAAGATTGTGAGCGGCAACGCCATGTTGACGAAGGCTGGCGCGGACGCCTTGAAGAAATGGAAGTACAAGCCCTTCATGGAGGCGGACGGAAAACCGTTCAAAGCTCTGGTGCCCGTTAGTTTCGATTTCAAACGGTGAACCGGGCTAGGGGAGGAGATCGAATATGAGTCTCTGTAAAAAGCTAATTGGCGGCGCATCCGCCATGCTCGCGCTGGTCGTGCTGCTGGGCGCGGCTACCATATGGGTAACGCAGGGTTTGCGAAGCGATCTCGAAAAGGCGACCACTGTCACGGCCCACCAGCAATACCTGGCTGGCTCGGCCAACGCGGCCGCCTCGGAGATGGCCAGTTGCGAGCGCGGCAACGTACTCTCGGCGATGCTGGGCGACAAGAACAAGGCCGAGGAGTACGCACAGCGTTTTCAGGCCGCCGCGGCGACTCTCCAGAAGGCCCTGGCGGAGCTGGGCAAGATGGCCGAGACTCAGGAGAGCGAGCGGCTGCTGGCCACGCTCGACCGGCAGGCCGGAGTCATCGTCGAGGGCCATGAGGAGCTGCGCCGGGCCATGGCCGCTCAGCAGATGGATCTTGCCGTCAGCGTCTTCTCGCAGAAGGTGCAGCCGATGCTGGAAGAGACCGGCCGCCAAGCCTCGGCCATGGTGGAGCAGTTAAACAACGATCTGGCGGCGATCGCAGCGGCTTCCACCGCCAAATCGGCCCGGTTCCGGATGGCCATCATCGTACTTACCCTGCTGGCCTTCGCGGTCGTCGTATCGCTGTTTTTCCTGATCCACAACTCCAGCGGCACGCTGCAGCAACTGTCCTCCGGGATGGCGCAGCGCGCGGAGGAAGTAGCCAATGCGGCCTCCCAGATCTCATCTTCCAGCCATTCGCTGGCGCAGGGGGCTTCCGAACAGGCCGCTTCGCTAGAAGAGACTTCCGCCTCCACAGAGGAGATCGCCTCCATCACGCGCCAGAATGCCGATCACGCTTCCGAGGTGGCCGGATTGATGCAACAGTCCGAGCAGGGCGCTTCGGAAGTGAACCAGACCCTCGATCGCATGGTCGAGAAGATGAAGGAGATCGATGCCTCCAGCAACAAGATCGCGCGCATCATCAAAGTGATCGATGAGATCGCCTTCCAGACCAATATCCTGGCACTGAATGCCGCGGTCGAAGCGGCCCGCGCCGGCGAGGCCGGCCTGGGATTCGCCGTGGTGGCCGACGAGGTTCGCAACCTGGCGCAACGCAGCGCTCAGGCCGCGCGCGATACCGCCGCCCTGATCGAGGAGTCCATCGAAACTTCACGCGACGGCAATGCCCGGCTCGATAAGATGGCCGGAGCCGTGCGCGCCATGACCGAGGGTTCCACTCGGATCAAAACGCTGGTGGACGAGGTCAACCACGGCAGCCAGGAGCAGGCTCGCGGCATGGACCAGATCTCGAGGGCCGTCGTGCAGATGCAACAGGTTACCCAAAGGAATGCCGCCGGAGCTCAACAGAGCGCGTCGGCGGGAGCCGAACTCGATGGCCACGCGACCGCCCTCCGCAGCCTCGTTCAGCAAATGAGCGAGTTGGTGGGAACCGCCTGAGACGGCATCGGAACCAATGGGGCGGGATCCGCACGCGCTCGCCCCTTTCACAGCCTATTTAATGCTATCGACCTTGATGGAGCCGTTCTCCATCTTGCCGGCAATCGTGACCTTCTCCCCAGCCCGCGGCGTGACCTTGTCCTGATCCGCAATCTTGTAGATTTGCCCGTCGTCCGTGACGAGTACCGCCGGCGAACCCCGCTTAATGCAACTGGTCGCGCACGCCACGTTGCCCCGCATCTCTTTCTTCCCGGAACAGGCCTGGTCGATGATGTAGCCCGTCCATTCCTCCGCCATGGCACATACGCAAAGTCCGCTTGCCAACGCTAATACCGCGATTCCCCTCTTCATGAGTTCCCTCCCCGGAACCGTGCGTCCGGTCTGCCACATAACTATACTTCAGCCCAGCGGCCCTCGCAAACCGGAATTGTCCGTTTTCGGCCGCTCACCCGCCCCCGCCGTGCTGCCGGGCGTCGACCGAAGTCTCAATAGAACAGGTATTTGCGCCACTGGGCATCGCCCTTGCCCAGCATGCGCATCAGGTGCCGGTTGGTGTGCAGATTGAAGGGCTTCGGCTGCTTGCTCAGCTTCATGCCCGCCTCTTCCGGCGTCCGCGAGCCCTTCCGGTTGTTACAGGGATGGCAGCAGGCCACCAGGTTCTCCCACGCCGATTCGCCCGCGCGCGAGCGCGGGATCACGTGGTCCAGCGTCAATTCGGCCGACGGAAGCGTGCGATAGCAGTATTGGCACGTGTAGCGATCCCGCATCAAAATGTTCTTGCGCGAGAGCGCCCGCGTCTGGTGCGGTATCCGGCGGTATTCCAGCAGCCGGATCACCGATGGAAGCCGCACCGCGGCGCGCGCCGAGTGCACCGCGTTCAAGGACTCCTCCTCCGCCGAGGCCACCCCTTTCAACACCAGAACCAGCGCCCGCCGCGCCGCGCAGATGTTGATCGGTTCGTAACTGGCATTTAATACCAGTACCGGCGTCTGCATTCGATCGCTCGCCATCTATTCCCCCAAATTACCCGTACCCGCCCGCATCCAGGCGGCGATCCACGCGCGCCACCGTCGCCAGCGCCACACGCGCCGCGCCCGCCCGCTTCAGTGCCGCGGCGCAGGCCGCCGCCGTGGAGCCCGTAGTCATCACGTCGTCCACCAGCAGCAGGCGCCGCCCCGCCACCCGTCCGGTTCCGAGCACGTCCCGGCGGCAGCGGAACGCGGCCGTCACGTTGCCGCGCCGCGCCGCGTTGCTCAAGCCCGCCTGGATCATCGTCGGCCGCACCCGCCGCAGCGTTCGCACCACCGGAATGCCGCACCGGCTCGCCAGCCGCCGCGCCAGCAGTTCCGATTGATTGAAGCCCCGCTGCCACTCCCGCCTCCAGTGCAGCGGCACCGGCGTTATGGCGTCGAAGCGTTCGTCGCGAGGCACCGCCGCCGCCAGCAGGTCTCCCAGGGGCCCCGCCAGCGTTCGTATGCCGGAATACTTGTAGAGATGGATCAGCTCCCGCAGCACGCTCTCGTAGGATCCGAAACAGTAGGCCGCGTCGAACCCGCGCAGCCCGTGCCGGCACAACGCGCAAAGTCCCTCCGCATCCAGGGGAAACGCGTTCTGAAACGGTGTGCGGCAACTGGCACAGAAGAATTCGGCGCTCAGCGGTTGCGGCGCGTCCAGGCACGCCCGGCAAACCGGAATGCGGGAAATCTCTTCTAAAGGCCGCTCGCACACGCGGCACGTGGCGCGGAATACGAGGGAAAAAAAGGCACGGGAGACTGCAACGACTGTCCGGGGACCGAGGTTTGCGAATGCGGCTAGCCTACTACTGCTGAAGACCCACCTCCGCGAGCTCCTATTGTACCTGAAATCCCGCTTCCCCAGGATACTAGGCCGTACAATACTTTCCCGTCGATTCATCGGCGGCCGCGCGGTGTAGAATACTTTCCTAAGAGGTTCGGCTCATGGGATGGCTGTCGTTATTGGCGAAGAGGATTTGCCCGGCATTGCTCGTGCTCGGGATTATGCAGGCGCAGGTGGCGATTGAAACGCGCGCCAGGGCTTCCGCGCCGCCATTGATCGTTCCGCCCGCCAATCTGCGCATCGACACCAATCTGGTGCTCGTGCCGGTAGCCGTGTGCGACAATCGCAACCGGCCCGTCACGGGTCTCGAAAAGCAGCACTTCCGCGTCTTCGACGACAACGTCGAGCAGACCGTCACGCATTTCGGCATGGACGACGCACCTGTCTCCATCGGCCTGGTTTTCGATATCAGCGGCAGCATGAACAACAAACTGCCCCTCGCCCGCCAGGCGGTCTCGGAGTTTCTCGATACCGCCAATCCCGAAGACGACTTCTTCCTCGTGGAGTTCAACGAGCGGCCCAAGCTGACGGCGCCGCTGACGCGGGATTACCACGAGATCGAATCGCAGCTCGAGACTACCGAAGCGCACGGGCGCACCGCTTTGCTGGATGCTACCGTCCTGGCGCTGCACGAAATGAAGCGATCCGGGAAAGGCCGCAAGGCCCTCCTGATCGTGTCCGATGGCGGCGACAATTCCAGCCGCTACAGTGCCGGCGAGCTGAAGAACCTGGTGCGCGAAAGCGACGCCATCATCTACGCCATCGGCATCTACGGGCTGGCCTCGTCGCCCGAGGAGCTGGCCGGACCGGGCCTCCTGACCGACATCGCCGAGCAGAGCGGAGGACGCCATTTCGCGGCCGAGCTTCGCGATCTTCCCGATATCGCCTCCAAGATCGGAATCGAGCTGCGCAACCGCTACGTGCTCGCCTACACGCCCACCAACCGGCAGCGCGACGGCCGTTACCACCCCGTCCAGGTAAAGCTGGTTCCGCCGCGCGGCATGTCGTCACTGCGGACTTCGTGGCGCCGCGGATACTACGCGCCCTCGGAATAGACTGCCGGCTCATCCGAGCCGCGACGGGTGACGGAGCGGTCCGCTTGCGGGACCTACCTGGCCGCCGCCGAACTCGCTTGCCCCAGCGCTTTCAGAACCGCGGCCGTGGAATCCGCGAAGTCCGCTTCGCCGGAGACCACGATGTCGGCGAACTTCCGGGCAGACGGCGGACGAGTTGGACGGTCCGGCAACACCGATCACGTGCGGTGTCGTCCAGGGCTATCGGAAGTCGATCCAGTTTCGCATAAACCGAGCAGCGCATCGAGAATTCCATCCATGGTGAAAGGGTGCGCTTCCGCGGCCACTTCGAGGCCCAGCGCGCGCGCCGTGCGCGTGGTCACCGGGCCGATGGAGACGATTTTCACGCCGCTCAAAACCGCCGTTCCGCCCGCCGCGGCGACGAAGTTCTCGACCGTCGAGGAGCTCGTGAACGTGATCGAATCCGGCCGCCGCACGCCCCCGAAGATTTCGCGGATGCGCTCGCCCGTGCCGCCGGGGACAATCGAGCGGTAGGCTTCCACAACGTCCACCCGCGCACCGCGCCACGCCAACTCCACGGGGACCACGTCGCGCGCCACGGCCGCTCGCGGCAGCAGCACGCGGCGCCCCTCCAGATCGTGCCGTGCGAAGGCTTCGAGCAGGCTCTCGGCCACGTACTCCTTACCGATCAGGTCCACTTTCAGATGCAGCGCTTCGATGGCCGCGCGCGTGGCCGGCCCGATGGCGCAGATGCGGGCCCGCAACGCCCGCAGGTCCGCCGGCGAGCGGTCCAGCCGGTCCATGAAAAAGCGCACACCGTTGGCGCTGGTGAAGATCAGCCAGTCGTACGCGCCCAATTCCGCGATGGCGCGGTCGAGCGGCCCGTAATCGGCCGCCGGCGCGATCTCGATCGTGGGCAGCTCCACGGCATCGGCGCCCAGCGCTCTCAGGCGCGCGGTGAGCGCCTCCGCCTGGCCCTTGGCGCGCGTCACCACGATGCGCTTTCCGAACAGGGGCAGCCGCTCGTACCAATCCAGTTTTCCGCGCAGCCGCACCACGTCCCCCACCACGATGGTGGCCGGCGGTTTCAGGCCGCGCTCGCGGATCAGCCCGGGGAGCGTAGCCAGCGTACCTTCGAGCGTCTCCTGGTCCGGACGCGTGGCCCAGCGCACCGCCATCGCCGGCGTATCGGGCGCGCGGCCGGCCGCCATCAGCCGCCGCGCAATTTCCGGAAACGTCGCGATCCCCATGAAGATCACCAGCGTGTCGGCGCGGCCCGTCTGCTCCCAATCGATGGCCGCGGCATCGTGCCCCGAGACGAAGGTCACCGCGGAAGTATGCTCGCGATGCGTCAGCGGCACGCCGGTATACGCCGCGATGCCCAGCGGCGTCGTGACTCCCGGCACGATTTCGAAGGGCACGCCGGCCGCCGCCAGCGCCTCGGCCTCCTCGCCGCCGCGCCCGAAGATCGAGGGGTCGCCGCCTTTGAGCCGCACCACCGTGAGGCCGCGCCGAGCGCGCTCCACCAGCATGGCGCCGATCTCCTCCTGCGTGAAGACGCGCTCGGCCTTCTTCTTCCCCACGTAGATGCGCTCGGCGGAGGGGGGCGCCAGGTCCAGCAGCGCATCCGGCGCCAGGTGGTCGAACAGCACCGCGTCGGCGTGCTCCAGGATGCGCCGGCCCTTGCACGTGACCAGTTCCGGATCGCCCGGACCTGCGCCGATCAAGTAGACTTTGCCGCTCATGAAGTGTAGACGGCTTCCAGAATGGCGCGGGCGCCGCGCTCGAGGAGCTCCGCGCCGAGCGCCCGCCCGAGTGCCTCGGCGGCGTCCGGCGCGCCCTCGCTGCTCGCTCGAATGATCTCCCTGCCGTCCGGCGAGGCCACCACGGCAAACAGGCGCAGGTGTCCCTCTCGCATTTCGGCATACGCTCCGATGGGCACCTGGCAACCTCCGCCGAGCGCCGCCAGCACGGCCCGTTCGGCGGTGACCGCGGCGCGCGCATCGGCTTCATCGAGCGCCGCACAGGCGTCTCGTCCGGCGCCCCGTGCGCGCGTCTCGATGGCCAGCGCGCCCTGTCCCACCGCCGGGCAAACGGCATCGGCGGGCAGAATCTCCGCGATGCGCCGCTCCCAGCCGAGGCGCTTCAGCCCCGCCGCGGCCAGCAGGATGGCGTCGTACTGCCCTTCATCGAGCTTGCGCAGGCGCGTATCCAGGTTGCCGCGCACGGATTCGATGACCAAGTCCGGACGCAGCTTGCGAAGCTGCGCGGCGCGCCGCAGCGAGCTGGTTCCCACGCGAGATCCCGCCGGTAGTGCGGCCAGGGGGCGCCCGGCCACGGCGTCGCGCGGATCTTCTCGCCCGGGAATGGCGGCCAGCACCAGCCCTTCCGGCAGCTCGGTGGGTAGGTCCTTCAAGCTGTGTACGGCCAGGTCCGCGCGGCCTTCGAGCAGCGCCTCCTCGATCTCTTTCGTGAACAGCCCTTTGGTTCCCACCTTCGCCAGCGGAACGTCGGTGATCTTATCGCCGGTGGTCTTGACGATTTCGATGCGGCATTCGTGGCCGCGCTCCGCCAGCCGCGCCGCCACCCAGCGGGCCTGCCATAAGGCCAATTGCGAGCCGCGCGATGCAATGATCAGCATATGGCTTCAATCCCGCAGGTGGAAAGCCTTGCGGAAGGCCGCGATCACTTGCATACCCTCCGGCCGCCCGGCGTGGTTGCGCAATTCCGAAATAGGCCCGTGCGCCACCTTGTTGATGATCCCGTGCGTGAGGGCTTCCAGCGCCTCTTCCTGCTGCGACGTAAACGGGCCGTAGCGCCGCCGCACCTTGTCCAGCTCGGCCAAGCGGATCTGCTCCAGTTGCTCCTGCAGGCCCACGATGGTGGGCGTGACTTCAGCCACCTTGAGCCGCGCCATGGTGCGCTCCACTTCTTCGGCCACCAGGGCCTCGGCGCGATCCGCCTCCTTCATACGCTCGCGCAGGTTGGCGCTCACCACTTCCTGCAGGTCGTCGATATCGTACAAGTACACGTTATCGATCTCGTTGACCGCCGGCTCGACGTTGCGCGGCACGGCGATATCGATGAGAAACACCGGCTTGTTGCGGCGCGCCGCGATGACGCGCTGCATCTCGTCCTTGTGCAGAATGTAGTGCGGCGCTCCCGAGGAGGCGATCAGGATATCCACCTCCGGCAGCATTCCGATGAAGCGCGCGTATTCGACCGGCGTGCCCTGGAACAACGTGGCCATTTCGACGGCGCGCTCGTGCGTGCGGTTGGTGACGAACACGTGCGAGGCCCCCGAGCGCCGCAGGTGGCGCGCGGCCAGCTCCGACATCTTCCCCGCCCCGGCGATCATGATCGTGCGGTGTTCCAGCGAGCCGAAAATCTTGCGCGCCAGCTCCACCGCCGCGTAGCTCACCGAGACCGCCATCTGCCCGATGCCGGTTTCCGAGCGCACCCGCTTGGCCACGCCGAAGGCGCGCTCGTACAGCCCTTCGAGCCAACCGCACAGCGCGCCGCAGCTCTTGGCGGCGGCATACGCTTCCTTGAGCTGGCCCAGGATCTGCGGCTCGCCCACCACCATCGAATCCAGGCTGGCCGCCACTCGAAACAGGTGATGGATGGCCTCGCGCCCTTCGTGGCTGTACAGGTGCGCCGCGAGGGAGCGCGGGTCGAGCACCTTGGCTTCTTCGAGGAAGCTCTCGACGATGGCCCGCGGGTCGGCCGCATCCTCCGTGGTAACGGTGATCTCGACGCGGTTGCAGGTGGAGAGGATTACGGCTTCGGCGACCCCCGGGCGCTGCTTCAGATCGGCCAGCGCCTCGGGCAGGGTTTCCGCGCGGAAGGCCAGCCGCTCGCGCAGCTCCACGGGGGCCGTCTTGTGGCTCACGCCGGTGGTGAGCAGCTTCATGGCCTCACCACCATGGCTCCCAAATGAGCGTGCGCGGCCCAGGTCAAAGCGGCGAAGCCCAGCACCGTGATCGTCATAATGGCGGCCTTGCGCCCGCGCCATCCGGCGGTGGTTCGCAGACAGACCATGCCCAGGTAGACGCCCCAGGTGAAGAACGAGATAGCGATCTTGGGCTGGCGAATCCAGTCGGATTTAAGTTCGATGAAGGCCCACGTGCTGCCCGCGATCACCGCCAGGGTGATCAGCACGAATCCCACGGCCATGGCTTTCGAGATCAGGTCGTCGAGCGCGCCCAGCGGCGGCAGGCGGTAATAAATGCCGCGCACCTTCTTGGTCTTGAGCTGGCGCTCCTGAAAGAGGTACAGCAGCGAGGCCCCCGCCGTTACCAGCAACGCTGCGTAGCCCAGCAGCACCAGCACGATGTGCACGGTCAGCCAGGCGTTGCGGACCGCCGGGCTGGACCATGCGCTGACCGGATTTCCGAGCGTCGCCACCAGCGACATCACGAATACCAGCGGGAAAATGAAGACGCTGAGGCTCTCCATGCGGTAGCGCCAGTGGACGAATAGATAGAGCAGCACAATCAAAAAGGCGCACATCGAGAGCGTTTCGTAGAAGTTATTAATGGGGCAGCGATTATTGAGCAGCCCTTCTTCCACGATGGAGACGAAATGGAAGACGCTGCCCAGCCCGAAGGCCCCCAGCGCCACGCGGAAGAGCTGCTCCCGGCGGCGGACCAAGGTAAGAATAGCGTGCAGGAGGCCGAGAGAATACAGCGCCGCGGCCACCCGCAGCCAGATGACACTCATGGGAGCCATGGGAAAACGTGGGGCACTAATCCTAAATCAATAGTATATCGGTTCGGCTCGGGTGCGGGACCCATCTTGGGGAGCCCGGCAGGCTGGGTTCGGCCTTCGAGGCGGCTAACGCGGGTTGCCAGTATGCGCTGGGCGCTTGCGGCGCCACACCGCCAGCAAGGCTAAGCCGGATCCCGAAAGGACCACGCTCACAGGCTCCGGAACGCCAGTAGGATTGTAGTCGTAGACCACCGTGACCGTCTGTGTGGCTTGGGTCGTGGCGGTCCAATCGATGTTGCTGTCGCCCGAAAACGAGTCCGAAGCCTGCGCGGTACCCGTGAAAGTCACGCTGCCCAGACCCTCATAGGCATTCAGAGAAGTGTAGTAAGTGTCGCTGCCCAGGTTGAAGGCCACATTCGAGACGCTCTGGCTGGTGCTATTGGTGCCCGATCCCAACGGACCTAAGATGATGGGTCCCATGCCGGGCAGAGCGGTACTCGACGATAAATTGGTGGCGCTGGGTCCGGTCAAACCGGCCAGGAAGGTCTCCTGGAAAGACGTGAGCGTCTCCGGCTGGATCGAATTATCCGTGAAGGTGGCGCTCATCGTGTTGAGAACTCCGGACGACTGCACGGTGACGGAGTTGAGCGTGCCCAGAGCGGTATTGAACTGATTGAACACGTAACCGTTGCTCCAGTCCGTGTAAGCGGGCCCGTAGGTGAACGTTTGCGTGATGGTGGCGGCACCGGCGACGTTGCAGACCATCCCTATAACCGCTCCAACAGCTATGCAGAAGATCGTGACTTTTCGTTTTGCGCGCTTCAACATTGGCAGCATGTACGCGTGCACCACCAAGTCCAGAATACGAATGGTGCGGCGGCCGGGTCAACGCCAAAATGCTGGCTATCTCTATATTTATGTTAGCTTTCGATAATCAATGTACCGGTACCAAGGGGGCCAATTAGGGGATTCGGACCGCTACCTTTAGTTAATTCCTGGGGGAACGCCCCGTGGTCGCGGCGGAGTGGGGAGAGTCCGCCGCGTTCCGGGTCGCGGGCGCAATCCTAGCGATTGCGGACAAGGCGCTTGCGCCCAAATACCGAGAGCACCACCAGCCCGATACCCGACAGGGACATGCTCAAAGGCTCGGGAGTGGGGGTTTTCGGACAGTAGTCGTATTCCAGAGTTACGGTCTGCGAGGCGTCGGTCACCGCGGCAACTTTGATATTACTGGAGGAGTTCAGGTCGTAAGTAGCCGAAGCCGAGCCGTCAAACACTACCTGGGTTGAGCCTTCGTACGCTCCCAACGAGCTGGTGAAAGTGTTGGTGACCTGGTTGCCCTGTACAGGGCTGCCGCCGATGGGGGCTAAGGTGTAAGTGGCGCTGGCGCCGGAGCTGAGGATGAAGCTCCCAATGGGGGGTAACGTGGCGGTCGAAACCTGGGAGACCGATGTGAGGCTGCCCGGACCGGTCAAGTCGATCTGGAACGCCGCGCTCAGGGAACTGATCGTCTCGTTGGTGCCGTCGGTGTTCGTCACTGTCAGCACGTAGTCGTCGAGGGCTCCCTGGGAGATTACGGTCACGGATTCGAGCGTGCCCAACGCCGGGTTGAACGGGTTGAAGTAGTAAGTGTAGTTCCAGTTGGTGTCGGTGACGGGAACGCTGAGCGTCTGCGTGCTGATGACATCGGCGCGGGCCGTGCCCAGAGCGATGAGTGCTATAACTCCGATCGCGACTGAGTTCAGGATAGTGCGCGTGGACGGGCTGAGAATTCGCATGTACATACTCTCCAGTAAGCCTCTAAACGTGCTGCCAGTCGGGCGGCAGGATAGTGTAAGTGCCGGGCTGCCGCAAGCCTTTCTGGCGCCTTCGTGTTCAGAATAAGGTGGCTGGACGAGTTATTCAATGCGTGTAAGTTCTATGCCGGTGCGATAGATACCAGGCTAGTTCAGCATACCGTACGGGGTACCGAAAGGACTTAGTGGATACGGGGAGTGGCTTCGGTTATGGTTAACTATTCCGCCGAAATGCGGCGCGGGACCATGCGGAGTAGTGCACCGCGGCCCGCACGCGCGATATGTATGCGATTCGGCGCGTGCGAGCCCGCGGGGCGGGCACTAGAACGGCGGCGGAAGTCAATCGGAAGTTAGTAGGACGATTGGCCCGATTTCGGCCGCGGCGCGGACCGGCGGGAGCATCCGCGCTTCGCGAGCCGGCCGCGCCGCTTTCGGTCGAGGGGGGACTGGGGACGGGCGCGGCGGGATTAGGATTTGCTCGCCGCGGCGGCGCCGTGCACCATCGCCTTGAACGTAGGATAAGCTTCCGGGCCGTTGGCTTCGATGTGCTTGAGGAAAGCGTTGCCCACGGTTTCCAGGTTGCCCCAGTGATTCGGGTTCTTGGTCATGGCGCGCAGGGCCGGAAGCAGGTGGCGAACCCGCTCCCACACGTACCCGCACTCCCCGCTAGTCTTGAAGAAAAGTTCCTGGTTCAATATCCCGGATACTACGAAGGAGGCAGCCATGTCCCAATAGCTGACCACCATGCGCATGTAGGCGTTTTCCTCGCTGCCCTGGGGGGCGATCCGGTTCACGTCCTCGAGCGTGGCGGCATGGAAGTTGGCGGAGAACCACTCGCGGGCACGCCGCAGTTTTTCCTCGCGGCGAAGTTCGTAAAGCCGGAGGATCAGGTTAGCATCGTCATAGGTTGCTTGGTTGAGCATGAGGAGATTATCCCTCGGATCGGGCACGCGGCGCGCGGGTTGCCGAAGCCGGCGGGGAATGCTTCAGTAGAAAGGATGCTTCGCTTCTTCACATATCTGGCGCTGGCGGCCGGCACGCCGCTGGCGGGCCGCGCTGCCGCCGCGGCGCTCATGCCGCTGCCCGTCAAGGCCGAGCGCGCTACGGGCACGCTGGCAATCGGCGCTGGTTTCTCCGTCTCCGCGGCTGGGTGCGGGGATGCGCGCCTGGATGCCGCGTTGGATCGGTTCGCGGATCGCGTCGCGCGCCAGACCGGCATTTTTCCGGCGTCCGGACGTCCCGCGGACAGCGCCGGCGCTACGCTGCGAGTGGACTGCCCAACCGATAAGTCCGACTATCCGGCGCTGGGCGTGGACGAGTCGTACACCCTGGATGTTTCCCCGGAAGGCGGCCGCCTCGCCGCTGCGACCCTATGGGGCACCCTGCACGGCCTCGCGACCTTCGCGCAACTGATCGTTCCCGGCCCCCAGGGGTGGGAGGTTCCCGCCATCCACGTCGAGGATCGGCCGCGCTTCCCCTGGCGCGGCCTCATGCTGGATGTGGCGCGGCACTGGATGCCGCTCGAAGTGGTCGAGCGCAACCTGGACGCCATGGCCGCCGTGAAGCTCAACGTCTTCCACTGGCACCTCTCGGACGATCAGGGCTTCCGCGTGGAAAGCCGCCTCTATCCGCGGCTGCACGAACTGGGCTCCGACGGCCGCTATTACACGCAGGAGGAGATCCGCCGCGTGGTGAGTTACGCGCGCGACAGAGGCATCCGCGTGGTGCCTGAGTTCGATATTCCCGGCCACACCACGAGCTGGTTCGCGGGCTATCCGGAGCTGGCGAGCGCGCCCGGACCTTATTCGATCACGCGCCAATTCGGCGTCTTCGACCCGGCTATGGACCCCAACCGCGAAGAGACTTACACCTTTCTCGATGGCTTTTTCGAGGAAATGACCGCGCTGTTTCCAGATCCCTACTTTCACATAGGCGGAGACGAAGTAAATGGCAAGCAATGGAGTAACTCGCCGGCTATTCAGGCTTTCTTGAAGGAGCACGGCCTGGCGGATAACGCCGCCTTGCAGGCTTACTTCAACCAGCGGGTCTTGAAGCTGCTCGAGAAACACGGGAAGATCGTGATCGGGTGGGACGAGGTGCTTAACCCCGCGCTGCCGAAATCGACGGTGGTACAGTCGTGGCGCGGCCGGGCATCGCTGGCCGAGGCGGCGGCCCAGGGTTATTCGGGAATTCTCTCGTGGGGTTACTACCTGGACCATCTGCGCCCCGCCGCTTATCACTACGCGGTCGATCCGCTGGCCAACGGCGGCGACCAACTCAGTGCCGAGGCGGCGTCGCGCATCCTGGGCGGCGAAGGCTGTATGTGGAGCGAGCTGGCGGACGCGGAGACCGTCGATTCGCGCATCTGGCCGAGGGCCGCGGCCATCGCCGAGCGGCTTTGGTCGCCACGCGACACGGCCGACGCGGCATCCATGTACGACCGCATGGAGACCATCAGCCGCGCGCTGGAATGGACCGGCGTGCAGCATCGCGCCAACTACGCCGCCATGCTGGACCGCCTGGCGGGAGGGCGCCCGGCCGAGCCGCTGCGCCTGCTGGCGGATGTCTGTGAGGCGCTGGGGCTGGGCGGGGGGCGCCGGTCGGGCAACTACACCACCGCGACGCCGCTGAACCGGCTGGTGGATGCCGCCCGTCCGGAGAGCGAGCCGGTGCGCTCCCTCGAGCGCGCAGCCCGCGCGGTGGCCGCCAGCCGGTCGGGCGGCGCGCAGGATCGTGCCCGCCTTCGGGAAGCGTTCCGCCGGTGGACAGTCAACGACGCGGCGTTCCAGGAGCTGGCCGAGGGAAACGGTTTGCTGGACGAGGCCCGGCCGCTCTCGAAGGATCTCGCGCGCCTGGGTTCCATGGGAACCGAACTTCTGAACTACCTGCAATCGGACAAGCCGGTTCCGGCGGCCTGGCTGGCTCGCCAGACGCGCGAGCTGGCCAGCATCTCGAAGCCTTCGGCGGAAGTGAATCTGGCGGCCGCTCGGCCCGTGAAGGTGCTGCTCGACGAACTGGCCAGGCGCCACCGCCAGCCGGCCGCCCGCGGCGCTTCTGAGC